>OBKM01000081.1_pt1 | contig 42320 bp, 38 predicted proteins | sample 1519691 | NCBI WGS metagenome assembly OBKM01 (sample SAMEA37050418, study PRJEB22526) | metagenome | biome: saline pan; feature: lake; material: water | place: Egypt | collected 2015 | depth 0.5 m
CCTCACTGTTGCTCGTCGTCGAGTTGCTCACCGCACTGACGTGAACGACGACGGGGCATGATCGGTCGTTGCGCAGTGGGTGTCGCTCCGAGGCTCCGTGACAGCGGGGTTACTCACAGATCTCCCTCTCGACCTCGTAATGATAGGTCACGTCGAGATCCCACTGGCCCGCGGTCAGCGCCGCGGTGTTTTCGAGATAGATGTAGTATCGGCCCTCCATCTCGGCCGTAATTCGCCGTTCGATTCGCTCTGCGACATCGGTCTCCAGCACCAGATCGCCGTTGGGATCCTCCACCCGCAACAGCGGCCGTGCACCATCGTCGGTCCGCACTGCGAGAATCTCCAGCTCGTGACCGATCTCTTCGATCTCGGCCCGGACGGTCCAGGTCTGACCGGCACCGACGTTCTCCCACTCGTCATATATTATTTCCGACGCTTCTTCGGTCTCGATCCGACAGTCGGGATCGCCAGTGGTGTCGTCCGTGCAGCCTGCCAGTGCTGCAGTGCCTGTTGCTCCGATCGCTGCTAGGTACGTACGGCGATTCATCGGCCTCTGGTCTCTATCCACGGGGCAAATCCTTTGTGTTATGGACCGGTCAGGCGACGTTTTTTCCAGCGCCTTCCAATCCAGCTACTAACCGATTATCTCAGATATTATATTTTTATTTATATATTAGCCATATATACGTACCATCCGGTATCGGCGCCACCTGAAGTTGTTGGCGACGGCGTCTCGGTGGTCGTGTGTGGGTCGCCGGTACCCGGGTCAGTGCACGAAAGTGTATGGCCCGTGCTCACGACCAGCCCCACCCACCCGTCGCAGATCTGTGATCGATCTCATTCTACCGTCGTGGGGGAGTGAACTACCCCTGCCTACTCGCCGCCTTCGGCGGCACCTTGAGGCAGGGGCTTCCTGTTTCAACGACGCGCTTTGGAGACACATCATCGGATGTTTCCTCAGTCTCCCCAGGGAGCGCAGTCTCCGCAGGCGTTAACGAATCGCTGCGCGATTCGTTCGCACACCAGAAATCTTCGATTTCTGGGGACGTTGATTCGGCCATGCCCTGACCTACTGTCATCGTATGTGCTTCCACTCCAAGTTTCTCCAGCCCCAGACGCTTGGTTTCTAAGGCCGCATTGTAGTCCCTGTCAGCTTCGAACCCACACGCCGGGCAGGAATGCTCACGTACCCACAGCGGTTTGTCTGTCTCACACCCACATTGTGAACACCGTTTCGTCGTGCCTTCTGGTGGCACTTCAATAACATGACACCCGTTTTTCTTCCCGTGACGTTTGAATGCCTGAATCGTTTGTCGCCACGACATCGACGCAACGTTCCGACTGTTCCCATCGTCTTCTTTCATCGCTTTCACGTCTAGGTCTTCGAGGAACACTGCGTCATACCGAGTGGTGTATTCATGGGCGAGTTTCTCTCTGTAGTCTTCACGACGGTTCTGCAACCGGCTGTATGCCTGAGCGAGTTTCTGCCGGGCTTTCTCCCAGTTGTTCGAGCCGTATGTTTTCCGGGAGAGATCCCGGTGTCGGCGTTCGATTCTGTCACGGTCACGCTGTTCGTCAAGTGATTCGAACGAGCGACCGTCTGAGTCGTGAATGAACTTCGTGATGCCGAGATCAATTCCGACTGTATCCACCGGGTCAATATCCTCGACAGCCGGTTTGTCCGGGTATTCCGGGTCGTAATCAACAACGATGCTGACGGACCAGTTACCGGTCTTCTCTTTCTTCAGGATGACTTGTGTGATGTCTCCGTCGTCGGGGAGTGGGCGGTGGTAGGTGAGATGGAAGTCACCGATCTTGGAGAAGTTCACGATCGCATGACCAGTCCGATCCGTGTTATGATCCACGTCGAAACCAGACTGGTTATACACGATGCTGCGGAACTCTCGCGGTGGTTTCCATTTCAACCGCCCAACGTCGTACCCTCGGTCTTGGAGTGATTCAAGCACTGTTTCACTTTGCTTGATGCGCCGGATCGCCATTTGCAGGCACTTGGAATACACATCCTTCCACTCTGGCCACCGCTGTTTCCATCCGTCAGGGCCGGTGAGTTTGTTCTGCATTGCCGTGTAGGAGGGTTTGTCGTCGTCTGGACGTGGCCGATATTCTTGTGTGAGAGCGTGATTATATACTTCTCGACACGTTTGAATATCGGACCATGCAGCAGTAGCTGTCTCGGCGTCTTCCGGCGTTGCAGCGTACTTGAACGTTTCCTCAACCACTGCTTACTTATTGGGTTGCCTGTCACTTGAACATTCGGGAATAAAGGAGCGAACGGCTGTATCCCCGCCCTACTCGCTCCCTCCGGTCGCTCCTTGAGGACGGGGACTTAGCCTGCAAAAGTTAACAGGGAGACCGTGGTAGTGCCAACCAAGTAACCTCACGAGGACGATCTGATCCGCCCACGATCCTCCCCGCCACGGTGACGCACAGCCACTCGAAGGGACTGGAGCCAGAACAGATCCGTGTCACGCTCAGAATCCGTTTCCGCTTCCGAACAGGACGCCGACGAGCACTGGCACGTCCACCAACTCGAGGAGGTATACGACGCGCTGGGGACGGATCGAGAGGGTCTGGACAGCGAAACGGCCCAACGTCGGCTCGACGAGTACGGCCCAAACGAGATCGAGGCCGAAGAGGGGATCTCGCCGCTGCGGATCTTCCTCGACCAGTACCGATCAGTTCTGATCTGGTTACTCGTCGTCGCCGCCGCCGTGATGGCACTGGTCGGTCATATGATCGACGCCGCAGTCATCGCCGGCGTCGTCGTGTTCATCACGGTCTTTGGCTTCGTGCAGGATTACCGCGCCGAACAGTCCATTCAGGCGCTCAAGGAGATGTCGACGACCTACGCGCTGGTACACCGTGACGGCGAAAAGCGGGAGATCGATAACCGACGGCTGGTTCCGGGCGACATCGTGTTCGTCGAGTCCGGCGATATCGTTCCGGCGGATGCCCGGATCGTCGAAGCGTCGAATCTCCGAATCGACGAAAGTGCCCTGACCGGCGAGAGCGTCGGCGTCTCGAAACGCCCCGGCGTCCTCGATCGGGATCGATCGCTAGCAGAGCGCGAGAACATGCTGTTCAGGGACACGATCGTGGAGCGAGGGTCTGGGATGGCGGTCGTCGTCGGGACCGGCTCGAATACACAGATCGGGGAGATCGCCACGGCGCTCGAAAAAGCGGAGGAGCGAGCAACCCCGTTTCAGGCAGAGATGGACCGCCTCGGTCGGTTTATTGCTGTGGCCGTCATCGTCGCTGTCGGGATCATCGCAATCGGCGAGCTCGTCGTCGGCGAAACCGATCCGTTCGAGGTGTTTCTGACTGCAGTCGGGATCGCCGTCTCGGCCGTTCCGGAGGGGTTGCCCGCGGTCGTCACGCTCTCGCTCGCACTGGGAGCACGCCGGATGGCCGACCGGAACGCGCTCGTCCGACGTTTGCCGATCGTCGAGGCGCTCGGCTCCGTCGACGTCATCTGTACCGACAAGACCGGGACACTCACCGAGGAGGAGATGACGGTCCAGCGGATTTTTGCGGGGGGGACGGTGTATGATGTCACCGGCACCGGCTACGACACCGACGGGGAGTTTCGACGCGACGGCGAGGCGGTCGATCCCGATCGCGTGATCGAGGTACTTCGGTGCGGAATGCTGTGTAACAACGTCGATATCGGAACGCGCGAGCGTGACGATCAGGGCGGTGAGAGCGAGCAATCACCCGAACAGGAGAGTGCGGAACGAACCTACCTCGGTGATCCGACCGAAATCTCGTTGTTCGTCGCCGCGCAGAAAGCTGGACTCGACCACCGGACGCTCCGGGAGGAGTACCCGCGACTCGGTGAGGTGGAGTTTACCTCCGACCGCAAACGGATGACGACCGTGCACCGAACCCCGGACGGTGAGACCGTCGCCTACGCCAAAGGTGCGCCGGAAACGATCCTCGAACGGTGCGATCGGATACGTGTCGACGGGTCGATCGTCGATCTCACCGATCAACGCCGCGCAAAAATCACGGAAACCACCGAGTCGTTCGCGGAAGATGCGTTGCGTGTGATGGGCTTTGCGTATCGCCCCGATATCTCGGAATCCGTCGCAACAGAGCCGGACGAGGAGATCGAGACGGGGATGGTCTTCCTTGGCCTGCAAGGCATGATCGATCCGCCGCGTCCCGAGGTGCCGGGTGCAATTGCGGCCTGTCTTGACGCCGGTATTACCGTCGTCATGGTCACCGGCGACAACGCGGTGACCGCCCGGGCCGTCGGCGAGGAGGTCGGCCTGCGATCAACGCGCGTGATTACCGGGCCTGAGCTCGAAGCGATGAGCGACGAGGAACTCGCTGACGTCGTCGACGATGTCGACATCTTTGCCCGGACATCACCCGATGATAAAACACGAATCCTCCAGACGTTGCAGGCAAAGGGACACACGGTGGCGATGACTGGCGACGGTGTCAACGACGCACCAGCCGTCAAAAACGCGGATGTCGGCGTGGCGATGGGGATTCGCGGGACCGATGTCACCGAGCAGGCGTCGGATATCGTGTTGCTCGACGACAACTTCGCGACGATCCGAGATGCAGTAAAGGGCGGGCGACGGATCTTCGATAACGTCCGCAGATTCGTCAACTTCCTGCTGTGCTGGAACGCCGGGGAGGTGCTCCTCATCTTTTCGGGATCGATGGCAGGTCTCGGTCTGGTCATCACGCCGGTACAGATCCTCTGGATCAACGTCGTTACCGATGGGATTCCCGCATTGACGATGGGCGTCGATCCGGCGACTGACGATATTATGGACCGGGAACCAAGACCGCCTGACGAAGGGGTCATCACCGATCGAATTATGACGTCGATCGTCGGCGTCGGCGTCCTGATCGCGCTCACGCTCTTGCCGCTGTTTTATTTTCACCGAGCGGATACGGAGCTCGCCCGGACGATGGTGTTTACTGGACTCGTCGTGTTCGAGATCGCCGGGATTCAGGCGGTACGATGGCGCTACGGACTGGGACCGTTCTCGAACCTCTGGCTCGTTCTTGGCGTGTCAATCGCGCTCGTACTCCAGCTTGTCGTGCTCTACACACCGGTCTCGTTTCTGTTCGATACGGTGGCGCTCGATCTCACACACTGGGGACAGATCGGCGTTGCGTTGCTCGCGTTCGGACTTCTGTTGGCGCTGTTCGAGAAACTAATGGACCGAACGTTCGATCGTTACTGACTGGATCGGTCGTCACGTTCGGCCCTGTAACCTGAACTCCGTATGTAGGTCCCGGGTTTTTGCCCGTTCTCGTGGTAGCCACACACGGACGATCATGAACTACAAAGAATTCGTCGGTCAGGTACAACACGAGTTGGAGTACGCACAGTTCGGGCAGGCCGTTCGGGCGATCCGTGCAGTGCTGACCACGCTCGGCGAGCGGATGCCGGAAGGGGAGGCGACGGATCTGGCGAGCCCGCTCCCCATGGAGATCGATCGCTATCTGATCGAGGCCGAACACGGTCAGCGGTTCGGCTACGATGAGTTTCTCACCCGGGTCAGCGAGCGTGAAGGCGTCGACGAGTCCGACGCCAACTATCACGCACAGCAGATACTGGTCGTCGTTGCCGAGGTCGTCCCACCAGGCAATATCGAGAAAGCACGTGCCGGTCTGCCCGAGGAGTACGACACGCTGTTCGAGTTGATCGATCAGCAGATAGACGAGGGGTGACCAGTCAGGCGGTGAGGAACCGCTCGATCCGTTCCCGAGTGTCCAACAGAAGTGCCACATCGTCGGTGAACACCTCGACGGCGACCGTTCCATCGTACCCGGGGAGCTCTTCGGCCACGATATCGTAGTCGATCTCCCCGGCCCCGATCGGCAAGTGCGTGTCACCACGACTCCGCGCATCGTGTACGTGGAGATGAGACACCAGATCGTCGTAGCGGGAGAGGAATCGGTCGACGCCATCCATGCCGTCCTCCATATACGCATGGCCGACATCGAAACAGACCGAGGTATCCGTCTCCCGGGCGATATCGCCGAGGACGGTCAGGGGCAGTCCTCGCTTCTGGTGGCCGACGTTCTCGACGACGAGTTCGACGTCGGCGTTTGCGGCGGCACGGCCGATCGCCTCCAGCTGGTCGGCGAACACGTCCCGGAGATCCACATCGTGTGGATTCCTCGCCGTGCCGTGAAGTACCGCCTTCCGCGCCCCCTGTTTCCCGGCCCACTCCAGCAATCGGCTCTGGTAGTCGATGATCGCCTCGTTGATCTCCGGAACAGGCGTTACGACGACCTGTTGAAATGGGAGGTGGACACAGAGGTCAGCAGCAGTCTCAGTGAGAGCCTGTTCGAGTCGCTCGGCGTCGATCCCGTCCGGATCAGTGCCCTCCCCGATCGAGAACTCGGCGAAGTCGAATTTCTCGACTGTCGCCTCGGTACGTGCGATCGAATCGCCGACGGTCAGACCAACGTCCATACTGACTCTCTCGTCGACCGCCGGAAAAAGGTCTAGTACGGCGGTCGTTGCGCACGCACTACCGACGCGAGTTCACCGTGCTCGTCGGCGAGCAGTTCGTTCAGGTCGTCCGTCGTGATGATACCGACCAGTTCCCCGGCCCCATCACAGACGGGCAAGCGCCGCACACCGTGCTGGGCCATCAGCTCGGTAGCCCGGTAGAACCCGGCAGTACGCTCGACCGTGCATAGCTCGGTCGTCATGACGTCCTCGGCGCGGAGAGCACTCGGATCGCGCTCCGCAGCCAGCACGCGGACGGTCAGATCCCGATCGGTGACGATCCCAATCGGCGTCTCGCCGTCAGTGATCACGACGCTACCGACCTCCTCGTCGTCCATCGTTGTCGCGAGTTCCCGAATCGATGCATCCGGCGATGCGGTTACGACAGCACTCCGTGCGAGGTCTTCGACTGGCATTGTATCTCCCTCACTAGAACAGGCAACGAGGGTCACAATAGTCGTTGGTGTCAGCGATGACGCCGTTACGGGTCGGTCTCACCGCTCGAACCCTGGCGGAAGCCCGGTATGTTTGACGCCGGTCTGGGCATCGATCGTAAATTCGTAGAAGCTGACATTGCCCTCCGTCGATCCAGCAGTGAACAGTTCGGGACGCCAGCCACCGTCCGTCGCGTCCCCGAGCGCCTCCCACTCCGACGGAGAGAGCGCTTCGATTTGGCCCTCCAGCAGGACGCTCTCCCAACTGAACGCCGAATCGGCTCGATAGACGAGGAAGCTCGCCGCGTCAGCCCTGTCGCTCAGGGAGTCCTTCCGACTCCCCGGGCCAACGAAGTACGTGAAGTACAGCTGCCGATCGCCGTCGAAGCCGTAGGACATCGGCAGGAGGTACGGTACCGGCTCGTTCGGTAGTCCGAGGATGCCGACACCCTGTGCTGTGAGGAAGTTCCTGATCTCCGTTTCGTTCATCTGCTCGAGTCCGTACTCTTCGAGCGCGTCGATGGACATACATACGATAATGGCGCGGGGGCAGGACAAAAACCCCTGCCGCGGACGAGTGATGGCTCCCCGTTTCACTCCCCCACGAGTTTATAACCGATCGGGCGGCGATCCAGCCCATGCGCTGATACCCGCCCGGAGCGATCCGTGACGGCGCTCCGTCGTCGGGGATCCCCCCAGAAGTGTGCGACACGTCGCTTCGCGGTAGCCGCTCGTCGCCTGTTTGCCCTACTCAGCAACCACGGCCAGCCCGCGCGCCGTCATCTCCGTGCAGGCCTCGGGCCACTCTACGTCGACCCTGCCCCACGTCGTGCCCGCATCCGTCGACTGGAACAGCCCCGTGTTCGAGAGCGCGTAGAACTCGCCTGCGCGTTCCCCGGATGTCAGTGCGTATCGGAACACGCCCTCGCCGGTCGGCAGTCCGCTTCCCGAAGCGATTGCCGACCCGATACGGGACCACTCCCCGTCGCTGTGGCGGCGGTAGACGTAGGAATCGGGCATCCTATGTGCTGCTCTTGCACCCGAGGCGGCCGACACGAGAACCGTGTCCGGCTCTTCCGGAGCAACCGCGACGCTCCAGACGTAGCTGTGCTCCAGCCCGTCCTGCAGCCGTGTCCAGTGCTCTCCCCAGTCGTCCGACTCCGCGTAGCCATCCCCGGCGGCGGAGTAGACACGACCAGGGGCGTCGGCGTGAGTTGCGAGCTGATGGTTGTCACGGTTGGCGTTCGCCGGTCGGTCGATCCAGCGCTCGCCGCCGTCCGGACTGAGGACCAGTGCGCCCGCCTCGATGCCGACGTAGAGTCGGTCAGCATCGGTGGGATCCTGTTCGATACAGCGGACGTGGTGAGTGTCCGGTCGTGGGGGGAACGACCAGTGCTCAGCCGATGGAACGTCGGTCAGGCCCTCACACTCGACCCAGTTCTCTCCCGCATCGACGGAGCGAAACACCCGGCTCGGCTCGGTCCCGACCCACACCACTGCCGGGTCGTGTGGGGAGAGTTCGACGGCAGTCACCGAGTCGGGCAACGCCGCCGTCCCGACGCGTTCCCAGACTCCATCGTCCTCCCTTCGAAAGAGCCCCGACTCGAACGTGCCACAGAACGCCCACGCCTCGTTCGCGTCGACACATTCGATAGCACGGCCTGACAGGTGTGTCGTTACCTGGGGAATATCGGTTCGAACACGCAGCAAGCGATCCCGCATTCCGGCCAACACGTACATACGAAACAGTCGACCTCGGGTGATGATAGTCGTTTGGTGGGTGCCAATCGTCGCTCGGCGGGCTACCTCGTCGACGCACCGGGGTCGTTGCTCCCATCCGCGTCCGTGGTGTCGTCCGAGTCGTCGGACCCACGAACTCGTGCCCACAACAGTGCAAGCGGCACCGTGAGCTTCTTCGCCCAGCCCAGTTTCACCAGACCGTACTGGCTGAGTGTCCCGACGACGACGATGGCGAGGAACGCGGGTGTGGGATCGAACAACACCGGCGATGGGTCGAGCGAGGACATCGCCTCGGAAAACGCCTCGACGGTCCACGCCTGTGTCACCAGCGCCGCACCGACGAAGGCCATCAGGATCGGCAGGACTTTTTTGAACAGAAGTCCTGCGACCGCCGCGCCCGCAATGCCGCCGAAGATCGTGATACCAATCGATTCGACGCCGAGTGTGGACCCGGAGAGGCCGACAGCCGTCGCGGCGACGTACGAGCCGAGCAGAAATCCGGGGATCGTGGCGACGGTCGTGATTAGCGAGAACGCGAGAAACACACCGGCGAGTCCAGCAACGAGTGTCGCAGCAGCGAGAAACATCGGCTCCAGTGTGAGATAGCCCGCAATGGAGTATCCGCCCGCAGCACCCGACAGGAAACCGATCATGGTGACTGTGTATTTGAACAGTGCTGCACCCGCAAACGCGAGGACGAGCCCCGCCACGATCAACCCGATCTCGACCGGAGTCATGGCCAGTAATAGACAGACAAGCCGCAAATACCTTTGGCTAACGAGAAGTATTCGTAGCAAGCTGGAGGAAAGTTAGTGGCGGCAGGCCGGATCGCCGTCGTGGACCGGCTCAGTCGTCCGTCGCGGGGGGTGTAAGCTCCCGATCCGCTCTCGGACCGTCGAGATCGACGTCAGGGAGCAAGTCACGAAGATACCTGCCAGTATGTGACTCGTCGTTTCGGGCGACCGCTTCCGGCGTTCCGGTCGCCACGACCTGCCCGCCGTGTTCGCCGCCTTCGGGTCCGAGATCGACGACGTTGTCGGCGTTTTTGATCAGATCGAGTTCGTGTTCGACGACGACGACCGTGTTGCCGTTGTCAGTCAGTCGCTGGAGAACCTCGATGAGCTTTCGCTCGTCGGCCGAGTGCAGGCCGGTCGTCGGCTCGTCGAGCAGATACAGCGTCTCGCCGGTCTGTTTCTTGCCCAGTTCCTCGGCGAGTTTGATACGCTGGGCCTCGCCGCCCGAAAGCGTCGTCGACGGCTGGCCGAGCTTCATGTAGTCGAGCCCGACGTCTTTGAGCAGTTTGAGCCGGCGTTCGATCCGCGAGTCGTGCTCGAAGAAGTCGTAGGCCTCCTCGACTGACATCTCCAGCACGTCGGCGATCGTTTTCCCCTTGTACTCGACGTCGAGTGTCTCGTCGTTGTACCGCGCGCCGCCACACTCCTCGCAGGGGACGTACACGTCCGAGAGGAAGTTCATGTCGATCTTGACGGTACCTTGCCCGCCACACTCCTCGCAACGGCCCCCCTTGACGTTGAACGAGAACCGGCCTTTCGCGTAGCCACGGCGCTTGGAAAGCTCGGTCTGGGCAAACAGTTCACGGATGTAATCGAAGACGCTCGTGTAGGTCGCGGGGTTCGACCGCGGCGTCCGACCGATCGGACTCTGGTCGATCAACCGGACCGTCTCGATGCCCTCCAGGCCGGTGATCGCGTCGTGCTCGCCGGGGTCAACACTCGTGTTGTCGTTCATCTTCCGGGCCAGCCCCTTGTACAGCACGTCGTGCATCAGCGTCGACTTGCCCGAGCCGGAGACGCCGGTAATCGCCGTAAAGCAGCCGATCGGCAGGTCGACGTCCAGGTCGTCGAGGTTGTGTTGGCGCGCCCCCTCGATGGTCAGATGACCGTCCGGTTCTCTCCGCTCCTCGGGGACGGGGATCTCCGTCCGTCCGGCGAGGTAATCGCCGGTGATCGAATCCTCCGCGGCCATGATTTTCTGAACGTCACCCTGGGCGACGACTTCGCCGCCGCGTTTGCCGGGGCCCGGGCCGAGGTCGATAACGCTGTCGGCCCGGCGCATCGTCTCCTCGTCGTGCTCGACGACGAGCAGGGTGTTCCCCAGATCCCGGAGCTCTTCGAGCGTGTTCAACAGGCGATCGTTATCCCGCTGGTGGAGACCGATCGAGGGCTCGTCGAGCACGTAGAGGACGCCGACGAGCCCGGAGCCGATCTGGGTAGCAAGGCGGATCCGCTGGCTCTCCCCGCCAGACAGCGTGGAGGCCTCCCGATCGAGCGTGAGATACTCCAGGCCGACCTCACACATGAAGCCGAGTCGGGCGCGGATCTCCTTTAGGATCTCCTCGGCGATGGTTCGGTCCCGGTCGGACATCGTCGTCTCCATTTCCTCGAAGTGCGCCAGCGCGTCGCCGATGCTCATCCGGTTGACTGCGCTGATCGGCGTCTCGTCGATCAAGACTGCCCGGGAGGCGTCCTTCAGCCGGGTTCCCTCACAGGCCGGACACTCGGTGACGGACATGTACTTCTCGATGTGATCCCGGGTGCCCTCGCTGTCGGTCTCGACGTATCGTCGCTCCAGATTGGGGATGACGCCCTCGAAGCGTTTTCGTTTCTCGCGGGTGCCGTTTCTGGTCTTGCGTTTGAACAGGACCTCCTCGTCAGTGCCATACAGGAACTGTCGACGGATGTCGGCTGGAAGCTCCTCGAACGGCGTCGAAAGCGAGACGTCGAAGTGTGCCGCCACGGCGTCGAGCCGGGTCTGATAGTACGACCGACTGTAGCTCCATGCCTCGAAGACGTGTTTCAGCGGCTTCGAGGTGTCCCGGACGACCAGCTCCTCGCTGACCTCCTTGGTGTGGCCGATCCCGTCACACTCCGGGCACGCACCGTGTGGCGAATTAAAGGAAAACGAGCGCGTTTCGATCTCGGGGAGGTCGATCCCACACTCGGTACAGGCCAGCTCCTCTGAGAACTCGACGACGAGCCGCTCGTCGGCGGTGTCGTCTTTCTCCCCGCCGGTCCCCAGATCGCCGGTCGACCGCGCGGTTGCGCCGACGTCGATGTCCTCGGGCGGGTCCGGGAGGATGACTTTCAAAACACCGTCTGCTTCCTCCAGGGCGGTCTCGACGGAGTCGGCGATCCGCGAGCGGGCCTCGGGCGCGATCTTCACGCGGTCGACGATCACGTCGATCGTGTGATCGAAGTTCTCGTCGAGCTCCGGCCGGTCGAGCGTCAGGTCGTGTTCCTCGCCGTCGACCTCCACGCGGGAGTACCCCTCCGAGACCAGTTCGTCGAACAGCTCCTCGAAGGCCCCCTTCTGGTCGCGGACGACCGGCGCGGCGAGTTTCGCCTTCGTTCCCTCGGGGAGATCGAGCAGGCGTGTCACCATGTTCTGGGCGCTCTGCTCGCCGACCTCCTTGCCACACTCGGGACAGTGGGGCGTCCCGACGCGGGCATAGAGCAGCCGGAGGTAGTCGTGGAGTTCGGTGACGGTGCCGACCGTGGAGCGTGGGTTGTTCGCGGCGTTTTTCTGGTCGATCGAGATCGCCGGGGAGAGCCCCTCGACGGTCTCGACCTGCGGTTTGTCCATCTGCCCGAGGAAGTTGCGGGCGTACGCGGACAGGCTCTCGATGTAGCGGCGCTGGCCCTCCGCATAGACGGTCTCGAACGCGAGCGAGGACTTGCCCGACCCCGAAAGGCCGGTCACGACGTTGAACTGCTCGCGCGGAATCTCGACGTCGAGGTCCTTGAGGTTGTTCTCCTCGGCACCCCGGACCTCGATGTAGTCCTTGCTCATTCTGGCCGCAGTATGGACCGGAATCGGGTATACCCGTCGGTTCCGGTTCCGCGAGAGGTAGACCTTTATTCGCATGTTCCTTTCGTTACTTCGATGAAAGACGCCGGGGATACTCGACGCTTCTCTCGCCGTCGACTGCTGTGGACAGGCACCGCGTTCGCGACCGGCGTAGCGATCACTGGAGTTGGTAGCGGAGCCGGTGAGGGCGACACGGGAGAGCACGGAGCGGTTAGATGGAGCGAAACGTACGATCGGCCGAACCAGTACGTCGAGTGCAACGCGGTGGTGACCGCCGGGGACGGCTATTATCTCGCGGGAGAGACGGGGTATCGAACCGGTACCAGTCACGGCTGGGTCCAGCGTGTGGACGAGCGTGGAGAAGTAGACTGGGAGTTCATCGACAACCGTCCCGGTGACGAAGCACCGCTCCACGCGATCAGCGCAGCACCCGACGGCGGCTGTGTAGCTGTCGGTGACGTGACGACGCATCTCACCGACGAGTCGAACGTCACGGCGGTCGCTCTGGGACAGGAGGGGGAGTTCGGCTGGGCAACGGAGTTCGCCCGGCCCTGGCACGTCTCGATGTCGACGCTTGCATCGACTGAGGACGGCTACGTGATCGGGGCGTACGCCCGCTCGTATGCGACGCAAGGAACGCGGATACTGCTCCTCTCGATCGACAGCGAGGGGACACAGCGCTGGATACGAACCCTCGGCGCAGAGGATGCTGTCAACGTCTGTCGGGCAGTGCTGCCAGTGGGTGACGGCTATCTCGTGGCTGGTTCGACCGATCGCGAGGACGACTCCCGTATCTTGCTCGTCCGTACTGATACACAGGGCAGACACCAGTGGGACGCCACGTACGACGTCGAGGGAGCGTACTCGCTCGCACACGCGATCGTCCCCACCGAGGACGGTGGATACGTACTTGGCGGTCGAACGGGTAGCTCGACACATATCTTTCGAGCCGTCGTTCTCAAGGTCGATTCCGAAGGGAACGAGCAATGGCGATGGGTCAACCACGTTGAATCCGCGTGCTACGACCTCCTCACGCGGGCCACGGGGGGCTGTGTGCTTGCGGGACGCCGACTCGAAGACGGCTGGCTGGCCGCACTCAACGACGACGGCGAGCTAATCGCCTCCGAGTCGTATTCCGGCGATGGCGAAGGCACGTTCGAGTCGTTGGTCCCGGCGGACGATGGCTACATCGTCGGGGGGCGAACCGCCGAATTCGACAGTAATGACACTCGTGGGTGGCTACTCTCGGTCGGGCCGATCGCCGAACAGGATGCCGAGCCGATCGAACCGGAGTACTCGATCGCCGAGCAGGAGGACGATTCACTGCCCGGGTTTTCCGGTGGCGCTGCTGTACTTGGGCTCTCTGCTGGCTACGCGCTGTCACGTCGGTTGCGCAGCGGTCAAGCCGGCGGCTCGCAGCGTAATACTGGCAGAGAGGAGTAAGCCCCCTTCTGTTCGGCCCGGCATTCGGCTGAGCGTCGACGCCCCTGTTCTGGCTACCGTTCGACGCTCTCGCGTCGACGACGCCGACTTGCACCGGTGGGGATTCGCCGTTCCATCGATCCTCGACCGTCATTTCTCGGTGGGTTAGCTCCTCCTCGCTTGTGATCGCTCGGAGTTCGCACACCGCATCGATCGGGTCGAGACGTGTCGTTTCTGTTCCAGAGCCGACGGTTTCCCGCCCGGGGCTTGCGCCCCGTCACCCGCCAGAACGGTGGGGGGACTTTCCTCACGTCTGCACGCGGAGGCCGGGCTCTCTCTACCGACTAGTCGTAGGGCAGTGTGCCGTTTAAGCCTGTCGTGGCGCAAAAAAGAACTGGCTTCGCGTTCGGTTCGCCGTCTGTCGAATTCAGTACGTGTCGAGGTACCGGTCGAGCTCCCACTGGGAGACGTCGACGAGGTACTCCTCGAACTCCTGGCTTTTCGCTTCGACGAACTTCTCGCTGATGTGGGGGCCAAGCGCCGAGAGGATGGTTTCGTCCTCTTCGAGCGCGTCGACGGCCTCGCCGAGGTTCGTCGGCAGCGTCTCGATGCCGTACTCCTCGCGTTTCTCCTCGTCGAACTCGTAGATGTTCTCGCGGATCGGGTCCGGCGCGTCGAGATCGCGTTCGATCCCGTCGAGACCGGCCTCGATGAGCGCCGCGAATGCGAGGTACGGGTTACAGGACGGATCGGGGAAGCGTGCCTCGATACGGGAGGCCGCCGGGATCCGTGCTGCCGGCTTGCGGATGAGTGCCGAGCGGTTACGGTCGGACCACGCGACGTAGACCGGGGCCTCGTAGCCGGGCACCAGTCGCTTGTAGCTGTTGACCGTCGGGTCGGTAACGGCACAGATCGCGGGCGCGTGGTCGAGGACGCCAGCGAGGTAGGAGTGAGCGGTGTCACTCAGGTCGAACTCGTCGTCGCCGTCGTGGAACGCGTTCTCCCCGTCTTTCATCAGGGACATGTGAGTGTGCATTCCCGAGCCGTTGATCTTCGGCACCGGCTTGGGCATGAACGTCGCGTGCAGGTCGTGCTGTGCGGCGACCGCACGGACGACCGTCCGGAAGGTGGCGACGTTGTCCGCGGTCGTCAGCGCGTCGTCGTACTCGAAGTTGATCTCGTACTGGCCCTCGGCGACCTCGTGGTGACTGGCCTCGATCTCGAAGCCCATATCCTCGAGTGCGTAGATGATGTCCCGGCGGACATCGCTGGCGAGGTCCTTCGGAGCGACGTCGAAGTAGCCACCCTTGTCGGCGAACTCGGTCGTCGCGTAGCCGTCCTCGTCCTGCTCGAACAGGAAGAACTCCGGCTCGGGCGCCATGTTGACCTCGTAGCCGAGCTCCTCGGCGTGGTCGAGTGCCTGCTTGAGAACGTACCGTGGATCACCCTCGAACGGCTCGCCGGTCGAGGTGTTGATGACGTCACAGATCATTCGGCCTGCGGCGGCCTGATCGTCCGTCCTCCACGGGAGCACGGCGAACGTCTCGGGATCGGGCTTGAGCCGCATGTCGGACTCCTGAATCCGGACGAACCCCTCGATCGAGGAGCCGTCGAAGTAAATGCCCTCGGTGAACGCCTTTTCGGCCTGACGTGCCGGCACCGCGACGTTCTTGACCGTTCCCAGAATGTCAGTAAACTGCAGTCGCAGGAAGTCGACTTCCTTCTCTTCGATCTCGTCGAGTACTGCCTGTTCCTCCGATGTGAGGCTTCCACTTGTCATGTTTTGTCGTCAGTGTATCTGTAGATAGCCAGTATTAAAGCCCTACTGTTCTGCGCAATTCTACCGCGTTCGCTGAGAAACTGCATATTCGTAAAATTATAATGCCTGGAGTGGATTGGGGAGTACAATGACGTACGAAAATCTGGATGCAAAACTAGTGAATGCACTTCTGGGCGACGGCCGAGCCAGTCTCAGAAGCCTCGCCGAAGAGCTCGACGTCTCCGTCACAACCGTCTCGAACCACCTCAGCGATCTGGAAGAAGACGGTGTCATCGAGGGATACACGCCGAAGGTCAACTACGGCAAGCTCGACTACGACGTCACCGCGATCCTGCAGCTCAAAGTCGAGGGGAACGCGCTCCCGGACATCACCGAACGGCTCGAACAGGAAAAGCAAATGATCAGCGTCTACGAGGTGACCGGCGGCTACGACATCATCGCCATCGGCAAGTTCGAGGACACTGACGGGATGAACGAACAGATCAAAACGCTGCTGACGGATCCCGATATCCGCGAATCGAACACGAGCGTCGTGCTCAACGCCACGAGCGAGAACGATCAGTTCGAGCTGGACGTCGACCGGGAGTAGGCTTCAGTCGCTCGATCCCCGCTTTTCGAGTGCGATCCGATAGTGTGCGGTATCACCGTCCCCGTGGTCGACGTCGACGACGGTCCAGCCCGTCCCGGTCGTCGCTTCGCGAACCCGATCGGGACTGAACAGCCTGAACAGCAGCGGCCGCCCGAGGACGCCGTCGTACTCGAACTGAAAGAGCCGATAGGCGAGTCCCGGGGTCGGATCGGAGCGATACCCAAGAAGTTCCTCGGTCGCCGCCTGCGTGGGATCGTAGCAGTCTAGCACCGCCGTCCCATCCCGCGTCGTGACGTATGCAAGGTCGGCGAGGAACGTCCGGAGGCCAGCCATCGACCGGGCGAGGCCGAGTTGGGTGCCGTACGCGAGCGCCGAACCGAACCGATCCGCCTCGAACGAGTCCCGAAGGGCGAACATATCGGCCAGCCGGGCATCCTCGACGCCCCGATCACGCATCGTCTCGACGAGCGGCTCGCTGTGCTCGATGCCGATGGTCTCGAAGCGCGTCTGGAAATGTCGAACGTGTCTCCCCGCCCCTGCACCCATGTCGAGCAGGGGACCGTCGAGCCACGTTTCGAGCCACGGATCATCGCCCGCCTCGTAGGGGTCGAAGTAAAACTCCTCGATCGGATGGTCGAGCGTTTGCTCGCCGTCTCGTTGCACGAGCGGCGCCGATCGTGTCCCGTGATAGTGATCGTAAATGGCGTGGCCGAACGGGTCCACCATAGCTTTGCAGACGGTGGCCAGCCGAATATATTTTGCCTGTATTAGGTGTGATCAAAACGGAAGAATGTATCAGCGATACGACGGCACCAGAAAACAGCGCAGCGGCGTGCGGTCGGCCTACATCATGCCGCCCATGCCGCCACCCATGCCGCCCATGCCGCCGGGCGCACCGCCGGGGCCGCCAGCCTCGTCGTCGCCCTTGTCGGTCGAGAGCTCGCCGGCGGAGATGATGTCGTCGATCTTGAGCACGAGGTTCGCCGCCTCGGTGGCGGAGGTCAGTGCCTGCTCTTTGGCGTGGGCCGGCTCGACGACGCCGGCGTCGTAGGTGTCGACGACATCGCCGGAGAAGACGTTCAGACCGGCACTCTGGTCCCCGTCCTCGTGGGCTGCACGCAGGTCGACGAGCGTGTCGATGGAGTCGAGGCCAGCATTCTCGGCGAGCACGCGGGGAACGAGTTCGAGCGCGTCAGCATACGCCTCGACAGCGAGCTGTTCGCGGCCGGAGACGCCGTCGGCGTAGTCACGCAGGCGTCGGGCGACCTCGACTTCGATTGCGCCGCCCCCCGCGACCACGCGGCCGTCGGAGACCGTCTGGGCGACGACATCGAGTGCATCGCTGATACCGCGTTCGAGCTCGTCGACGACGTGGTCGGTCGAGCCGCGAAGCAGGAGCGTCACGCCGTGCCCATCATCGGAGACGTAGAACAGGTCGTCGTCCTCGCCGCGGACGACGTCGCCGTGACCGAGGTCGGCGGCGTCGACCGAGGAGAGATCGGAGACGACGTTCGCTTCGAGCACTTCCGTCAGGAACTCGATATCGGACTTCTTCGCGCGACGAACCGCAAGAATACCCTCCTTGGCGAGGTAATGCTGGGCGAGGTCGTCGATTCCCTTCTGACAGAAGACGACGTCAGCGCCGGAGTCGGCGATCGCTTCGACTTTCTCCTTGATCTCCTCTTCCTCGCGGTCGAGGAACTCCTGAAGCTGACTCGGATCCGTGACGCTGACTTCGGTGTCAGTGTCTGCCTCGTCGACCTCGATCGGCGCGTCGAGCAGCATGATGTCGGCGTCCTCCACCTCGCTCGGCATGTTGTCGTGGACGGGATCCTTGCTGACGACCGCACCGGAGAGCAGGTCGGACTCGCCGGCGGCGCGACCGGTCTGTGTCTCGATGTTGAGGAACTCCAGATCGACGACGTGGCCGCCCTCCTCGTCTTCCACGGTGACTTTCTGTACCGCGTCAACGATCAGCTGTGCGAGGTGCTCCTTGTTGAGCTCTGCACCCTTGCCCGTCATCGACGTCTCCGCAACCGATCGCAGCAGATCCTCGTCGTCGGGGTCGACGTCGTTCGCGATGTCGCCAACCTCCTCGCGAGCCTGCTCGCTGGCGAGGTGGAAGCCCTTGATGATCGCCGTCGGGTGGATATCCTGTTCGAGGAGATCCTCGGCGTTTTTCAGCAGTTCGCCCGCAACCGAGACGGCGGTCGTCGTGCCGTCGCCGGCCTCGTCCTCCTGCGTTTCGGCGACTTCGACGATCATCTCGGCCGTCGGGTTGTCGATATCCATCTCTTTGAGGATGGTGACACCGTCGTTCGTGATAGTGACGTTGCCCATCGAGTCGACGAGCATCTTGTCCATCCCTTTCGGGCCGAGCGTCGAGCGAACGGACTTCGCAACGGCGCGTGCGGCAGAAATGTTGTAGTCCTGCGCGTCGCGATCCTGCACGCGCTGTGCGTCTTCACCCATTACGATCATCGGCTGCCCTTGCTGCATTCGCTGGCTCATAGTCAAGAGTTTGGTTGATTGCGATTCTATATAAATCTGTCTGTTCTGGTGTTAGCAACCAGTCATACCGAAAAGCACCGATCCGACACAAAACCAGATATATCGACATCGTGACCGGGCTACAATCCCGAAATGAGTTCCGTTCGATATTCGAGACGGACTAACATGGATGGTGATTTATATACTCTCCATCCGCAAAGTGGCACGGAGCGCAAGCAGGTACGATTGTCCCTGCCCAAAGACTGATAGGACGACCGGAGAAATCTACGCCGACGCGATGGTCAACACGATAGCATACGCGCTCCTGTATGCCCTCTCCGGCGGGGTCTCACTCGCCGTCGCTACCTGGGTCTGGTCGCGGCGCGACCAGCGTGGCGCACGCGCATTCATTGCGCTCCTGTTTGCGATCGCCACGTGGGCGTTCGTCGACGCGCTCGCGATTCTGACCGCGTCATCACCGGACTCGTGGCTCGTCTGGCAGAAGGTCCGCTGGAGCATTGCCGCGTTCGTCCCTGCGCTCTGGTTCGTGTTCACGCTCCGGTACACCGACCTGTACTCCCAGTACGTCCGGCCGGTCACCGCGATCGTGCTCACGGAAGCCGCGATCGTCGCAGGACTGACGCTGACGAACGCCAGCCATCAGCTCGTCTGGGAAGCGGTCACGCTACAGGACGGCGTCGCACCGACTGTCGAAACGACGGCCGGGCCAGTGTACATCGTTCACCTCGCGCTTGCCGCCGCGCTCGTTCTGGGAGGGATGGTGTTGCTACTGCAGGTGCTTGTCAACGCCCGGAACGCCCACCAGTCCCAGCCCGCGATCCTGCTCGCTGGCGGCAGCCTCGCCGTCGTCCTGAGTGCCGGATCAACGTTCGGGACCTTCCCGCTCGGCAGTGCCGACGTGACGGCGCTCGGCTTCGGGCTCGGCAGCGGCCTCATCGGCTGGGCGCTCTACCGGCACCAGCTGTTCGATATCTATCCCGTCGAGAGCGACACTGTCATGACCGCGATGCGGGATGCAGTCATCGCGGTCAACGACGAGCGACTGGTCACCGACACCAACCCGGCGGCCGAGGATCTGCTCACGACCGAGGAACCACTCGGGAAGTCGCTCTCTGCTGTTCTCCCAACGGAACCGGACGATGCGTGGTTCTCCGCCGAGCCGGGAACCCACGAACTGACGATCGGCGAGGATGGCGATCAGCGATACTACTTGCTCGACGTTACACCGCTGCCCGAGGATCCATCCCAGCGCGGCCATCTCCTGATCTTCCGCGACGAGACGACGCGCCGAAAACAGCGCCGCGAACTCGAACGACAGAGCGAGCATATGGAGCAGTTCGCCAGCACGGTCTCACACGACCTTCGCAACCCCCTCACCGTCGCCGAAAGCGGGATCGAACTCGTCGAGCGCGAGGCCGACACCGACCGCGTCGAGATCGTCGCCGACAGCCTCGACCGGATGCGAACGATCATCGACGAATCGCTCTCCTTTGCTCGCTCCGGCCAGCGCATGGACGAGGCGGACCTCTGGGAGGTCGAACTCGAACACGTCGCCACCGCCGCGTGGGAACACGTCGACACTGGCGGGGCAGCGATCGAGATCGAATCGTCATCGACGCTCGTCGCCAACGAGGACCGGCTCACTCGCCTGTTCGAGAACCTGTTTCGCAACAGTGTAGAGCACGGGGGCGACACCCCCACGATCCGCGTCGGGGCGCTCGACTCGGGTGGGTTCTACGTCGCCGACGACGGGCCGGGAATCCCGGAGGAGAAGCGCGAAGAAATCTTCGAGCGAGGGTTCACGACCGAGGACGACGGCACCGGCTTCGGCCTCGCCATCGTCGACGCCATCGTCGGCGCACACGACTGGTCGATCACCGTCACCGACAGCGAGACCGGCGGTGCTCGATTTGAGATCGAGACGTGAACCTACTCCTCGCGAAGTGCCTCGGCGATCGCTTCCAGTTGCGCTTTCCGGAACGCTCCTGAGGCTTCCTCGGGGTCGTTTTCTTCGAGTTCGCCAATGGTCCAGAGGATCCCCGCCCGCATCTCCGGTTTCGGCGGGAGCGATCCCGGACCGATCTCGTAGCCAACCGCCTCACAGATCGCCGCCAGCGCTTCCTTGGTGAAGGCAGTCGATTCGACGCGCTCGTACCGGCCCGTTTCGACGCGAATCTCGTTTCTGAGTTCGTCGACCGTGGGAGACATAGTTGATGATCGAAGAGTGCAGGAAAGAACGTTTCGGGGACACGAGCTGAGCGGACACAGCTGGCGCACGCTGGTTCGCCGAATCGACTATATATTTGACGGCGTATAGGATTACAATAGATCGCATGCACAGGGAGAATCTGCTCGCACTTGGGATCATGTCGGTCATCTCAGTCAGTGTCGTCGCTGGGTATCGATCGTTCGAGTTCACAGTGCTTGCCCTTGCAGGTATCGTCGTGACTATCGCGATCGTATCGACTGCAATGATGCGATTGCTCGCAGTCTCGGAGGGTATCGTTCTGCTTGAGGCGACCGTGCTATCGTTGACTGCCCCGTTGTTATTCGAGCGATCGCTCCTGTTCGAACTCGTCGGTGTTGCAGTCGCATTAGCGTTTACAGCAGGATTGTTTTTTCACCTCGCTCTCGATGGTGCGGACTCGTTCAACACCGTTCCGACCGAGCGCCCCGATACGTCCGACGTCCCGGAACGCTCAGAGTAAACCGGTGAGGACCAGCACACCGATCACCACAAGCACGAACGACACGAGTCGAGACCCGTACTCCTCGAACCGTGTAGCCAGTACGGGACGATCTGCGAGCCATCTGGCGATGAGCACCCAGATACCGACTGCGCTCAACAGGATCCCGACCCCAAACACCGTCTGGCCCGGCTCAAGAACCGCAAACAGCGGAATGTACACGGCGAGGTTATTGGAGCCGTCAGTGATCGCAACACCGGAGACCAGTCCAGCACGCGACCACGACGTCGAGTTGCTACTCGCCTGATGATCGGTGCCAGTCCCGATCGAATGGGTTCGTGAGCGGAGGAACCAGGCGACGCCGACAACGATCGGGAACAGACCAAGCCACCGTGCGTAGTCGCTGAACAACCTGCCGACCACGGTCCCCCCGACGAGGCTCACAGCGAGCAAGACCCCGAAGCCGACGTACTGCCCCACGAGAACCTCGCGAAACCGATAGCGGTCGTAGCCACAGAAGGCGGTCAGGAAGACGAGATCGTCGAGACTCGTGACGATGAACGCGACGACGAAAAGGGAAAGGAGAGTGAACATCTGCAAGCCCTCGGATTCAGATACAGCGTTGATACTTTAATATATTCGTGGCGAAGTGGATGCAGTAGGTTCTCTGGAGTGGAGATACACAGTCAAAACGTCAGGAGAGGGATTTGCCACTCACGAATTGTTCGTCAGGGTGTCATACAACGGTTCCCATACCTGCTAGCACCGCCCCGAATCGGTCAATTCAGGCAAACGATGTAACACGGAAAGCTGGAACTTGCTCAGTATCTGTCAGAAGCGGTTGCTGAATACAGGGCATAGATGTAGCACAGCGGCACCGCCTGTTTCGCGTCCAATTTACTAATCAGCCGGTCGGTACATCTACGTATATCCCGACCACTGCAGTTTTGTACCTTCTGATCCAAACGACGATATTGATGAAATGTAATCGGTGTAAGGAAGATACCCAAACCCAACATTACGACGTAGATGGGTTCACCGGATATCTGTACGAGGCTTGTCTCAAGGAGTGGGAAAAGCTCCAGAGCGAGTAATACATCGATACACGGTTTGTTATGGCTCCTTCTCTGCTTTCGTTTCCGACCCCGTGCCGTCTGCCGGTAATGTGAGTACCGGGATAGTACTGTTTTCAACGAGGTTCTGTGTCGTATTCCCGGTGAGGAACTTGATCCATCGACTTCCTTTTCGAGGACTGAAGGTGATTACCGTTGCATCAGTATCGGCAGCTCCCTCGATGATCGTTTCAGCCACGTTTCGGCCATAGAGTGTCAACGGGTTGATCGTCTGTTCGTCTCTTAAAGTGAAGGCGTTCAGGAAGTTGGTGTAGGCTTCTTCTGCAAACTCCTGTCGTTGTACCACCCCTGCTTTGTCGGGTGCCCCGCCAGCTTTTTCGATAACATGGACGATGATGATCTGGGAGTCATCGTGGACAAATTGATCGAGAGCACGAGCAGTCTCCGCAGCATCGTCCGGATCAGCAAGTGGGACGAAAACCCGCTCGAACAATTTATTACTCATACCCCACCTAATCATCCCACACATAAATTACCCCATGATATTTTCTGTCTGCCAAATTCTCAGGGCGATAATCTCGCTTTGGTAAAAAGTGACACCTAGTCTACTTATTAGATCATCTGTGGAAGCCTATCTGGTTGAAATTAATGAAGAGTAGCAAGTCCACAGTTGAAGTAGACTGAGCGCAGGCGAAAGTCAAATTAAATCCGCTTCGTCGGGGTGCTTGAACGCCTCGATAGAGGGCTTTCCGCGCTCGTCAGGTGAAAAGACGGTCACGATATCGTTTGCCAGCACCTCGGTCTCGCCCCGTGGCGTGATCACCATGTCGTCCCGTTCGATCGCGATCACCAGCGTATCCTCGTTGAGAATCCCCTCCTGCGTAGCGTCTTTGAGCGTTCGTCCGGTAATCGGCGCGCCTTCATGAACCGTTAGTTCGACGATCTCCGCGCCACCGGCGAGGCTGAGGTAGTCCGCAAGTGGCTGGCGGCGGCGCTCTTCCGAGGGCCCATACGGACCGTAGGGGAAGTGAAACTCCTCCTGGAGGAGGAACTCGTCCTCGATCGCCGCACCGATCCCTTCGAGTTCGCGACCAATCTGCCGGAGCTCTGCCGTGTCACTACCGACAGCGAGAACGTGAAGGTTCATCCTGCCACCCATCAGCTCGCGGACGTTGATGACACCGGGGATCGTACCGGCTTTTCGCGCGATCGCCTCGACGTCACCGAACTTCGCATGACAGAGATAGAGGTTCATCAGGGAGCCGTCGGCGTGCTCGAAGTCGAACGTGGTATGATAGCCGGTGATCATTCCGTGTTCTTCGAGTTGAGTGATCCGGTTCCGGATCGTCGCATCCGAAACGCTGACCGTCTCCGCAATCGCCGACGCCGTCGTGTTGCGCGCGTCGCTCATGAGGGCGTAGACGATCCGCCGGTCGATCTCGTCGAGCCGGTATTCCCCGTTTTTTGCCATGGCGGATATCGTCGTTCGAGGGTTATATGAGTACGGGAATCGGCTGCTGGCGGGCTACTATCTCGGTAGCGTATCGATGTTCTCGATGGAGTTGCGGCGATGGTACCTCTCGAAAACACACCTGTATTTCTGAGATCCTAGAATAGAGCTCTAAAAATTTTCTATCCGAAAATATTGCCCGATATTTTTCTAAAATAGAAATTCAACCAGAACTATTATAAACTCCTCCCTCGTCACCACAGTATATGTCTGCTCCGATACTCCGGCGCATCGTCGTCCCGATCAAGAACGAAATGGAAGCACAGGCGCTCCGTGAGTCCCTGCCCGATCACCTGGACGATACCAGCGACACCATCGAATTGCTTTACGTGATTGAGCAGACCGAGCGGTTCATGGATCCGGCATCCCCTGAGGCACTAATAGAGGACGCACACCGGCTGTTCGACCACATCGAGGCTGCACTCGATGACACGATCGAGGTCCAAACGGAGATCCGAGCCGGACCGGATGCAGTCAAGGAGATTGTGGCGCGAGCGGACGCGATCGACGCGACGGCGATCGTCTTCAGTCCGTGGTCGGAAGGGCGGCTCTCGAAACTACTGACAGGCGACGACGAACACCGCCTCCTGACCGAGAGTCATTGTCCGGTTCTGGCGATCAAGGGAGAAGACCAGGGCAACATCGAGGAGGTGACGAAGTAATGTATCTGATCATCGTCGGTGCGGGCAAGATCGGCTCGAATCTCATCGAGATGGCAACCGCTGGTGGCAATGACGTCGTCGTCATCGAAGCGGACGGAGACCGAGCAGACAAGATCTCGGGATCCTACGATTGTCTGGTTCTCCACGGCGACGCGAGCAACGGCGATCTGCTGGATGACGCCGGTATCGACCGGGCCGATGCCGTTATCAGTACGACCAACATCGACGCGGTGAATACAATGGTAATGTTGCTGGCTCGCGAGTACGACGTCGAGACGCTCGTGAGCGTGGTTCACGATCCCGACCACATTCCGATCTTCGAGAAGATTGGCGTCAACATCGTCGAAAACCCGCAGAATCTCATCGCGGATTATCTGTATCACTCGGTCCGGTATCCCGGCGTCGAGGACTTCATGAAACTCGACGAGAGCTCGGAGTTCATCGAAATCGAGTTGGCGGAGAATGCACCGCTCTGTGACCTGCCGCTGTCGGAGGTCCGGGTGCAGGGCCACCTGCCCGAGCAGGTGCTCGTTGCGGCGATCAAACGCGGCGACGATGTTCTGACACCGAAAGGCGATACGGTGCTGTGTCCCGGCGATCTCGCGATCGTTCTGGTGAACGACACGTCCGTCGACGCGGTGCTCTCCGCGTTCGGTCACGACGGCAACGGAGCGTAGCTGGAGGGTTCCAATGGCCTCTAACACCCTGTCAACAGTGGCACGTGACGTCGGACGGATCCTGCAGGTCGTCTCGCTGATGCTGGTCGCCTCGATGGCCGTCGCGGCGCTCAACGGGGAGTTCTTCGCCGTCCCCGCGTTCGCCGTCTCGGCGGTTGTGATGGCCGGGGTCGGCGTTGTGCTGGCGCGGTGGTTTGCGGACGCTCCCTCGCCCGGGAAGCTCGAAGCCATGATGACGGCAGCGAGTGCCTGGGGCGTCCTCGCCTTTCTGGGCTCGTTGCCGTTCCTCCTGATCGCGTGGACGATCTACTTCGATCCGTTCCCCGCGTGGGCGAACACCCCTGCGGTCGACGAGACCACCGACGTGTTTCGCCACCCGCTGAACGGGATCTTCGAGTCGATTAGCGGCTTCACCAGCACGGGGCTGACCATGGCGGTCATCGAAGACGAACTCCCGCGGTCGCTGCACTGGTGGCGCTCCTTTACCGAATGGATCGGCGGCGTCGGCGTCATCGTGTTGACCGTGGCGATCCTCGCCCGGCCGGGCAGCGGGTCGCTGACCCTCTTCGAGTCCGAGGCCCGTGAGAAAAAGAGCAAGATCCACCCCAGCGTCGTCTCAACGGTCACCGAGATCTGGAAGATCTACCTCGGCTTTACCGTCGCCTCGTTGGCCCTGCTTCTGGCCGTTGGGATGCCGCTGTGGCCCGCGATCAACCACGCAATGACGGGTATCGCGACTGGCGGGTTCTCCGTCCACGGCGCGTCGATCGGCGAGTACGGTGCGTTGATCCAGTACGCGGTGATCCCGATCATGATCGCCGGGTCGATCGCCTTCCCGATCCACTACTTGATCCTGAAAGGGGAGATCGAGAACTTCTGGCAGGACCTCCAGACCCGCTGGGTGTTCCTCTGGTTCGGTGCCGGTTCGCTCCTCTTGACGGCCATTCTGTGGCTCGGCGGTGACGCTGTCGGTCAGTTCGACAGCTTCGAGGAGACGTTCCGGGCGGCGCTGTTCCAGTTCGTCTCGGCGACCTCGAACACCGGCTTCGGCACCGTCGATATCGGCGGTGGCACGGAGGTCGCGATGTCGGCCGGGGCGACGTTTCTCATCTGTCTCGGGATGCTCACCGGGGCGGCGGCCGGTTCGACCGTCGGCGGTCTCAAGCTGATCCGAGTGCTGACGCTGATCAAAGGGACGATGTGGTACGTCCGGGACGTCTTTGCGCCCGATACCGCGGTGCGACGACTCCGGATGGGGAAACGCAGCCTCTCGGAGGATCAGGTCCGCGCCGAGTACACCGAGGCAGCGGTCGTCCTCGTGCTGTGGATCGTCTTCCTGATCGTCGGCGTCGCCGTGTTGCTGTGGACGCTCTCCCCGGACCACCCCGTCGAGTACGTGATCTTCGACGTGATGAGCGCCCAGAGCAACGTCGGTCTCGACGCCGGGATCACCGGGCCGGAGATGCCTGACACCGCGAAGGTGATGCTGATCTTCAATATGTGGATCGGTCGGCTGGAGATCATCCCGGTGGCGGTCCTGCTGGGTGCCGCGTTCCGGCGGTTCGATCTGTACCGGTAAGTTCGGGACCCCCCATCACCGGGGAGTTCTATATCAGTAATAATAGGGAGCAGTGATTCTCAAAGAACAATATTCGAAAGGTTTCTTTGGGTTTCAAAAATATGGTCGGTGTACTTATATATGCCGTGCGAATATTGTGGTGTATGTATCTGCTCGCAGTGCTGTGCGATGGACGATCTGCGTGTCAATCGTCATCCGTGGGGTGTTCGGAGCGATGAGTTCGGGTGACGCCGAACTCGCGAGGGATCTCGGATTCCTCGAAGCGTACACGCTCGGCCTCGGGACGATGATCGGAGCCGGTATCTTCGTGCTACCGGGAATCGTCGCCGCGGCCGCCGGACCCGCCAGCATGGTCTCGTTTTCCATCGGCGGCGTCGTCGCGCTGCTGGCGGCGCTGTCGCTGTCGGAACTCGCGACCGGGATGCCGAAAGCCGGCGGAAGCTACTACTACATCAACCACGCGCTGGGGAGTTTCTTTGGCACGATCGTCGGCTGGGGGATGTGGGCCGGACTAATGTTTGCGACCGCGTTCTACATGCTCGGATTCGGCCAGTATCTCCTCGATCAGCCCTCGACCGCTATCGGTGTCGTCCTTGCCGCACTCGTGATGGCATCGCTGCTCGTTATGCTGAACTACCGCGGCGTCAAGGAGACGGGCTCGTTCCAGAACTACATCGTCATCTCACTTGTCGGGCTTATCCTCGTGTTCATTCTCGTCGGACTCTTTAGCGTCAATCTCGACAACCTGCAGCCGTTCACCGGCGGCGAGGGCTGGGCCGCGGTCGGTGTCACCGCCGGAACGGTGTTCGTCACCTTCATCGGCTTCGAGGTGATTGCGACGAGCGCCGAGGAAATCAAGGATCCGGGACGTAACCTCCCACTCTCGATGGTCGCCGCTGTCGTCACGCCGACGTTGCTGTACGTGCTGGTGATGCTTGTTAGTACGGGCGTACTGCCGATCGACGTGCTAGCGGATTCGTCGGTGCCAGTCGCAGATGTCGCGTCCGCCACGACAGCAATCTTCGGGAGCATCACCCTCTTCGGGTTCACGCTCCAGTTTTCGACGGTTGGGTGGGGGATCATGATCGTCGGCGCGATTCTGGCGACGATCTCCTCGGCGAACGCGTCGATCCTCTCTGCGGCCCGTGTGAACTTCGCGATGGGCCGTGATCGGGTGCTCGCCGACTGGCTCAACAAGATCCACGACCGGTATCGGACGCCGTACCGCGCCATCATCGCGACGGGGCTTGTCATCCTCGCGCTGATCGCGAGTCCGCTCCCGATCGATACACTGGCGGATGTCGCGGCGTTCATGTTCCTCCTGACGTACGCGCTGGTTCACATCGCGGTCGTCGTCCTCCGCCGCGCGGACCCCGACGAGTACAACCCCGATTTCCTGATCCCCACCGGCCTGTATCCGGCCGTTCCGGCGCTCGGGTTCGTGGCCTGTCTCGCCGTGATGGTCCAGATGGGCGAGGATCCCGCGATCATCGGAATCCCCGAGACGCTCGTGGGCGTCGGTCTTCCGCTCGGCGGCGCGGAACTCTCGCTCGCACCGCTGTCCGTGGTCCAGGCGATCGGGCTCCTGATCGTCGCCATCTCGATCGGGTGGTGGGCGTTCTACGCTCGCGATCAGGCCGTATCGACGAGCCTGGTTGGCGAAGCGGTCGCTCCCGAGCCGGAGACGGCGGACGACGAGGATATGTACCGCGTCCTCGTTCCGGTCGCGAACCCGGCGACACAGCGTCCGCTGATCCGGTACGCCGCCGCGAGTGCCGCTGCACAGGATCGCCCGGCCGAACTGATCGCGATCAACGTGATCGAAGTTCCGCCCCAGACCTCCCCGGCACAGGTCGAGGAGGAGCGGGTCGAACGCCAGCAGGAGCTGCTGGACAACGCGAAAACGATCGCCGACGAACTGGATGTCTCGCTTCGGACTCGCGAACTCGTCGGTCGGTCGGCGGCGAACACGGTGCTTTCGGTGGCCGACGAGGAGGCAGTCGACGAGATCCTGCTCGGCTGGGCCGGCACGAAGAGCCGCCGCGAGGTCCTCTTCGGATCGACCATCGATCCGATTCTGGAACGGGCACCGTGTGAAGTCACGCTCGTGAAGGACCCGACCGACACGCCGGGCGACATCGTCGCACTGGCCGGTCGTGGTCCGAACGCCCCCGTCGCGATCCGGCGTGGGGCCGAACTCCTTCGCTCGTTCGACGGCGACGTCTCGCTAACGCTGCTCAACGTTCAATCCAGCGACGAGGAGGACCCCACGGAAACCGGGGAGGCGATCGTGTCGGACCTGGCCGAGGTCGCCGATCTCGACGCCGACGAGTACGAATCGAAGGTGATCGTCGCCGACGACGTTCGATCCACGCTCATCGACGCCGTTGGCGCTTACGACACGATCAGCGTCGGTGCAACTGGCCAGGGGACGGTCGCCCGGACGCTCTTCGGGTCCGTCCCGAACGAGATTCTCGAGCACGCCACGGGGACGATCCTGATGAGCCGAGACCGTCGGGAGCGCGAGCAGTCTCTCCGGGAGGCGATCGCGTATCGGCTGTTGAACTCCGACGATGCAAACGGGAAAAACGATGGCTAACTGTCCACACTGCGGCTACGAGGGCGCGCCGACCGATTTCGTCTTCGAATCAATCCGGGTCGACAGTCGTGAAAACCGGGCATCCGACCGAGGCGTCGTTTGCTGTCCGGACTGCAAGTCTGTGTTGGGCGGATACACGTTCAAGCGAGCACCCGAGTCCTGAACACCGACCTCATAAATGACCAAGAGTTCCATATTAAACGAGTCCACGTTATCCATGATTCACCGAACCGAGAGACGATGGCGCAAACCGCCAGGAGTTACCGGGCTGTCGATATACCAACCGATCGGCACCACCGCGGGGGAGTGGCAGCCATGAGGATCGTGATCGTCGGGGCGGGTGCAGTCGGACGATCTATCGCGAAGAATCTCGCACAGGCGCACGACATAGTCGTTATCGACGAGGACCCCGAAACCGTCGAAGACCTCACCTACTCGATCGACGTGCTGTCGATGCAGGGTGATGGAACCGAGATCGCCACACTGCGGGCCGCAGAGGTTGATCGCGCGGATCTGGTGATCGCCAGCACGGACAGTGACGAGACGAACGTTCTCATCTGCGGCGCGGTCAAGGCGCTGAGTGACGCGTTCACGATCGCACGTGTCCGCCGCCGGAACATCCTCGAGACCTGGGAGGTTGCGGAGGGCACATTCAACGTCGATTACATGGTCTGTACCGAGCTGCTCGCAGCCCAGACGATCTGTCGGATCGCGGGACTCCCAGCCGCACACGACGTCAACATGTTCGGCGACGGGCTGGTTCGGATGGCCGAACTGGAGATCCCGGAGGGAAGCAGCGTCGCGGGCCGGACAGTGAGCGAGGCCGACCAGTACGACTCGCTAACGTTCGCAGCAATCTTTCGCGATGGCGAATTGAGCGTCGTCACGGGAGAGTCGACGATGCAAGCGAACGATCGCGTCGTTGTCATCGGGAGCCCTGAAGCCGTCGACCAGTTCGCACGGGAGATCGCGAAATCCGACGCAAAAGGGACTGACGATATCGTCATCGTTGGCGCGAGTGCGATCGGGTTTCAGGTCGCACGTGAACTGGAAGCAGATGGGTACGAACCGCAACTGATAGAAAAAGATCCAGTACGGGCCCGTGAGGTCGCGGAGGCGCTTCCGAATACACTGGTGACGGAACACGACGCGACCGACACGGAGTTTCTGGTCCGGGAATACGTTGACGAAAGCGATGTCGTCGTGGCCGCACTCGATAGCGACGAAAAGAACCTGCTGGTCTCGTTGCTGGCCGAAAAGATTGGTGTCGACCGGACCATCGCCATCGTCGAAAACGTCGAGCACGCGGATCTCTTCGAGGCAGTCGCGATCGACGTCGCGGTCAACCCGCGCGAGGAGACTGCCGAGGAGATCGTCCGCTTTACCCGTGCGGAACGGACGGAGAAGATCGCTATGGTCGAGCACGACCGGGCAGAGGTAATCCAGGTACAGGTCGATGCGGACAGCAAGCTCGCGAACGAACGGATCGTTGACGTGGTTGCGGATCTACCCGATGGCGTCGTCATCGGCGCAATCACGCGCAAAGGGGCACTCATCACGCCTCGCGGGGAGACGGTGATCGAGCCGAACGATCGCGTCGTCATCTTCGTCGATAGCGAGCATCTGGAAACGGTCGTCGAGGCATTATAGATGGCTCGGCGGCTACACGTCGACTACCGGGCCGGGTTGAGCTTCGTCGGTACGATTCTTGCATTTCTCTCGCTCGCGTTCGTCGTTCCGATCGTCGTCTCGCTGGCGTACGGCGGCGAGGACCTCCTGGTGTTCGTCGCGTCGATGGCGGTGACCGCTGGCTTCGGACTCGCGCTTCGACGGCTCGATCCGGAACCGGATCCCGGCGCTCGCGAGGCGTTCCTCGTCGTCGCATTGACCTGGTTGTTCGCCGCGATCTTCGGCGCGCTCCCGTACGTTCTGGCGGGTAACGGGACTGTCGCCTACCCGATCAACGCGCTCTTCGAGAGCATGAGCGGCTTTACCACGACTGGCGCGACGGTGATGGGTGATATCTCCTTCGAGACGCACTCGCGGGAGATGCTGATGTGGCGACAGCTGACCCAGTGGCTCGGCGGGATGGGGATCATCGTGCTCGCTGTCGCGATCCTCTCGCAGATGGCCGTCGGCGGCGCACAGCTCATGGAGGCGGAGACGCCGGGACCGGGCATCTCGAAGCTCACGCCTCACATCGCAGAAACCGCACGTGTCCTCTGGGTCGCCTACATCGGGCTGACGGTTCTGTACATCTGCCTGCTGTACGGACTACACGTGTTCGGGTACGCCCCGAACATGGATCTGTACAATGCAATCGCGCACGGGTTCACCACGCTACCGACCGGCGGGTTTTCCCCCGAGGCGCGCAGCATTGAGGCGTTCGAGCCAATCGTTCAGTGGCTCGTTGTTCCGTTTATGTTCTTCGCGGGCGTCAACTTCGTCCTCTGGTGGCACGTCATCTCCGGCGATCCGTGGACCCTGCTCCGAGACAACGAGTTCCGATTCTACCTTGGAGCGGTCTCCGTACTGACCCTCCTCGGAACGGTTATGCTCTTCTTTTCGGCGCTCTCGACGCCAGAAACCGGTCAGATCGGCGGGAACCTCGAACGGTCAGCTCGGTACGCGGCGTTCCAGATCGCGTCGCTGGTGAACTCGACTGGCTACGCGAACATGGACTTTGACATCTGGAACGGCCCCGCAAAGGGGCTGTTGCTGTTCGCGATGTTCATCGGGGGGTCGACGGGATCGACCGGCGGCGGGATCAAGATTCTCCGGTGGCTGGTGATCCTCAAATCGCTCCGCCGCGAGGTCTTTACGACGATCCACCCCGACGCCGTGCGTCCTGTCCGGATGAACGGGCGCGTGCTGAACGAGGACGCAGTCCGCGGTATCTACGCTTTTACCCTGCTGTACCTCGTGTTGTTTTTCGTCGGCGTCATTCTGTTCGCCGCCGACGCCGCTCGCGTCGGTTTCGACATCTCTATGCTAGACGTCATCAGCGCGTCGATTGCGACGCTGGGCAACATCGGACCGGGGCTCGGAACTGAGACGGGGCCGATGGGGGGCTACCTCGGGTTCCCCGACTCGTCGAAACTGCTGATGATCCTCTATATGTGGATCGGACGACTGGAGATTTTCCCGGTGATCGTCCTGCTAACCCGGGCGTACTGGCTGGATTGATCCTGGCAAACGACGCGGTCCGGTCGGGGCGATATTTGTCTTTAGAGTATGATTAGCACATGCAAAATCCAACCTCTGTATCGACTGATCCAACGATCTCAATTTTTAACTTCTTCCTATACCATATTCGCGCTCTGTATTCAGTACGCCCGGAAGAATATCTATTGAAACTAAAACAATTGTTGGCGGTTAATTCGCAGGAGTAGTGTAACAGGTGATTCACTGCTGGACCTGTGAAATCAATTCCTTGTGAAGCGTTCTATGACACCCTGGTTGTTCGTGGCAAAATACGCCAGGACAGGGATTTGAACCCGATGCCAGACGTGCTCACATCCGTTGCGCGCGTCTGCCGTGGTTCAAATCCCCCTCGTTCGGTTTTCACGGAGACAGCTCACTCGTCGCTATCGCTCCTCGTTCGTGTTGTCTCCGTGAAAACGCCAGGACAGGGATTTGAACCCTGAATCCCGAAAGGGAACACGCTTTCCAGGCGTGCGCCTTACCGTTCGGCCATCCTGGCTCGTCTCAACCTAATCCCGTGCCGTGTTTAAGCATTTTCTTTCCGCTTCAACCACCACCCCTCGCCGTAGTACGTGGTGCCCGCGGAGACGACGCCGACCAGCACGGTCACGAGGACGATCCCCCACAGCGGAACGAACTCGCCGTCCAGCACCAGCACGTAGGCGTTGTTCAGGACGAGGAAGGCAAGCGCCCCGACCACGCCCCACAGCAGGCTCGATTTGACGCGCGGCCTCACGGCTGTGTGGCGATCGCCTCGATCTCGACGCCGACACCCTTCGGGAGCTCGTCGACGCCGACGGCGCTCCGGGCTGGCGGCTCGTCCTCGAAGTACGCCGCATACGTCTCGTTCATCGCGTCGAAGTCGTCGATATCGTCGAGGAAGACGGTCACCTTCAGGACGTCTTCGGGACCGAGCCCCTCGGCGTCGAGGACCGCCACGAGGTTGTCCAGAGCCTGCTCTGTCTGGACATCGATCGGTTCGTCGTCGAGGAGCTCCCCATCGGGAGTCAGCGGAATCTGGCCCGCGGTAAACAGCAGGTCGCCATTCGTGGTCGCCTGACTGTACGCGCCAACTGCGGCGGGTGCGGCGTCGGTGCTGACGATGCGTTTCATGCGAGCATCGTCGAGCGGCGTCGACAAAAAACGGCCGGTTGCACCCGTGGACGGCGAAACGACTTAGCGAGACCGACAGAAACCCCCATCCGATGACTGACCGACGCGAGTACGACAAACTGGTTCGTGACGGGATCCCCGAGATCATCCGCGAGATCGGCGAGCGACCTGTCGTTCACGTCGCCGACGACGCCGAGTACGCTGATCGGCTCGCTGACAAACTCGACGAAGAGACCGCGGAGTTCCGCGAGAGCGGCGAACTCGAAGAGCTCGCGGACGTGCTCGAAGTCGTCCGGGCGATCTGTCGCCATCGGGGCGTCGAGTTCGAGCAGGTCCAGCAACTCCGCGAGGAGAAAGCCAGCGAGCGAGGCGAGTTCGGCGACCGGGTCGTCCTCGAAGCAGTTCTCGCCAGCTCAGGAGAGTAACTCCACTTCGTAGCCACGCTCTTCCATCCCCGCGACGAGTTCGGCGACGTGTTCGGGGCCTCTGGTCTCCAGATCCAGCTCGACTTCGGCGGCGTTCATGCCGATATCCCGCGAGGTGCGGTCGTGCCGGATCGCATAGATGTTTGCCTGCTGGTTCGCGATCACGTCGATCAGATCCTCCAGCGCGCCGGGTCGATCTTTCAGCACCGTTTTGAGTCTGACGTACCGCCCCGTCTCGACGAGTCCGCGCATGATGACGGTCGTCAGCGTGTTCAGGTCGATATTCCCGCCACAGAGACAGGGGACGATCGTCTCGTCCTCCTCGTACGCGAACCGGTCGTTCAACAGCGCGGCGAGGGTGACCGCGCCAGCGCCCTCGACGAGCGTCTTCGAGCGTTCGAGCAGATAGGTCAGCGCGACGGCGGTTTCGGAGTCGTCGACGGTGACAACCTCGTCGACGCGCTCCTCGATCACCTCGAAGGTCCGATCGCCCACGCGGCGGGTGGCGATCCCGTCGGCAATCGTATCGACGCTTTCGCGCTCGTGAATCTCGCCTTGTTCGAGTGACTGCGGGACGCTGGACGCGCCCTCGGCCTGAACACCGATGACACGGATGTCGGGATCGAACCCCTTGAGTGCCGTGGCGATGCCCGCGATCAAGCCGCCGCCGCCGATCGGAACGACGACGGTGTCGACCTCGGGCAGGTCGTCGACGATTTCGAGGCCGATCGTTCCCTGTCCTGCCATGATCGCGGGGTCGTCGAAGGCGTGGACGTACGTGCGATTCTCCTCGTGTTCGATCTCGTGGGCGCGTTCCGTTGCCTCGTTGTAATCGACACCGTGGAGGACGACCTCTCCACCGTAGCTTCTGGTCGCTTTGACTTTCGCGATCGGCGCGTGCTCGGGCATCACGATCTTGCTGTCAACGCCCGCACGCGAGGCGGCGAGTGCGACGCCCTGTGCGTGGTTACCGGCACTCGCGGTGACGACGCCAGCCTCGCGCTCGGCGTCGCTCAGCGTGGCGATCCTGTTGGTTGCACCGCGGATCTTGAACGCTCCGGTCCGCTGAAACGTCTCCAGCTTCAGATGGACGTCCGCACCGGTCATCTCCGAGAACGTGTGTGAGTGTTCGAGCGGGGTCCAGCGTGCGGTCTCCCGGACCCGGTCACGGGCGGCATGCACGTCATCGGCATCGAGCATACCGGGGCGTACGAACGGTTCCGGTAATAAGCTACTGTCATCGGACCGATGCCCCACGGGCAGACGACGTCTGTCACACATCCGTCCGACGCCGTTTTTATCGTGTCGCAGTACTGCGGTTACACTTTCACTCCGGGTGGCGTGGGTTTAAGTTGTATGCACCTCCTCTACTGGATTGCACGTCACACGCGCCGTGCAATACTCCCCTCTTCCCCTTCGGCTGTAACAGAGAGCTAACAGTAAAATGGCTAGACACCCGAGAGGTGAGTATGAGTATCGACGACGCCGCCCGTGCTGCCTATCGTGGGTACCACTCCCGACCCTCCGACATCCTACCGTACTATCTGATGTCACTAGCGACGCCCGCAGTCGCCCAGACGGTCATGCTTGTCGGGCTTCTCGCCGGCTATCTCGTGATGACCACGCAGAACACGCTCGAACCGATCCTCGCCGAACTGGAAGCGCTCGGACCGTTCTCCATCGACGACCCGCAGATCGAGACGACCGAGGCGGAAGGTGAAATCATCGTCGACGGCGAGTCGACGGAACCGTTACTTTCGGCGCTGGAAAGCGCTGTGACGCCTGAGTTGCTGAGCGTCGGTGCGCTGACAGTGGTTGGTCTGAGTATCGCCCTGATCGTCGTCAACGCCATTGTCAGTACCGGGCAGGTGCATGCAGTCTACGCTGTCCTTCGGAACCGCTCCGGACTGCGTGCCGGCGTCGACGGCATTGCACGGGATTACCGGCGATTCGTCGGCCTCGCCGTCCTCGAGATCGGGCTTATGGTGCTCGCGACTGCGGTCCTGATCGGCGGCGTGATAGCAGCGTGGGCCGTCGTCGGTGAGGCCGCGGCCGTGCTCGTTGGACTACTCGCTGCTGCCGTCTGGCTGCCCGTACTCCTCGGCATCTGGATCGCGTTTCTGTTCAGCCAGCAAGCGGTCGTCGTCGAAGACGTGGGCATCCTCGCGGCCGTCAAGTCCAATCTCGGATTCGTCAGACACAATCTGCTGACGACCGGGCTGTACGTCGTCTTGCTAATCGGCACGGGGATCATCACGTCGACGTTTACCGGGCTGCTGCAGGTCGTCGGCACACCGACTGTGTCCGCACTCGTCAGCCCGCTGCTGGTGTTGCCATTCCTCGACTTCGTCAAGACGTGGCTGTTCGCACGGCATGCAACCGGGAACGCCCTGGTACCGGAGCCTCGCGAGCGTTCGCTTCGGACGAGGGTCGTCCCGGCGTTGCGACGTGGCTGGGCCGAGCTTCGCTCGTTCGTCCGCGAGACACCAGCGTATCATGCCGTGAGCACCAGTATCCTCGGCCTGAGCGGCTACGCCGGTTGGGTCCTCAGCGCCCGACTGGACGCCATCGTCGAGGCGTCGATTGCCAACCGGCTCGTCGGCTGGTTCCCGCCGGCCGAGGCCATCAACCTGACCGCGAACAACTGGCAGGTCGGGATCGCCGAGGTCTACTCCGGGCTCGCCGCCGGCATCCCCAGCGTCATCGTGCTGTTTTACAACGGCATCTTCCTCGGCGCGCTCACTCGCTTCGAGACCGATCGGCTGGAGCTGCTGGCCTTCGTTATCCCCCATGGAATCATCGAAATTCCCGCCATACTGATCGCCGGGGCGATGGGACTCTACCTCGGTCACTCCTCGATCCGCCTCCTGCGCGGCCAGCACGGTCGTGACCGGATCACGGCCGACATCGAACGCGCCTATCACGTCATCGTCGGACTCCTGATCCTGTTTGCCGTCGCTGGCGTGATCGAGGCGTTCGTCAGCCCGTACTACTACGGCCTGCTGGGGATCTAGGGTTGCCGAAGGTGTTCTTTTTGGGGATGTAACTGACAGTTATTTCCTGTTAATAGTATCATAACGCCGTGTATCCCAATACTACAATATCTGAAGCCGCATACTACAGTATTTGTAGCTATTCACTACAGTATTTGTATCCATTGCCGACAGACCTTTTCGTACAGTACTACGCTATTCGAGGTAATGGCGACGGACTCGTAAGTGATAGACGAGAATTGACCTCCTCCCGCGTCTAAAGTCGCGGGAATCCCACCATGGGATTTCAGGCCGAGCGATTCGACCCTAAGGTTTCAAGACGCATACGCTCCAAGCGTCAATTGCTGGGCTTCAGCATCGGCTTGGCTGTCTTGTGGGCCGGTCAAACGGCCCCCTTCCTCAGCCGAGTCATCGTCATCCGTGTGTTCTCTTGAATGACTCTCTCCGCTGAGGTAGCGGTCTGCAATATTGAGCGCGGCGTTAACGTCTGCTTGGTACTCCGAAACCCAACACTCCGAATTGGAACACTTGAACGTCGCCTGCTTCGGACGGTAGCCCTGTTCTCCGCAACAGTGGCACGTCTTCGAGGTGTACGCGGGATTCACCGTCTCCACACGAATCCCTTTCTCAGCCGCCTTGTAGCGAATCTGGGCGTGCATCTTGGTGAATCCCCATCCGTGGAGGCGGCGGTTCATGAACGCGCCGTAGTCCATGTTCTCACGGATGTGCGTCAAGTCTTCCAGAACCAGTACGGGGTTCTCGAATTGGTCGGCGTAGGCGACGACCTCCGACGTGACCGTGTGGAGGATGTGGTCGATGTGTCGCCACAACTCGTCGCCGTAGGACTCTGCTATACGTTCGCTTCCGCGTTTCTGAAGGCGTCGAGTCGCCGTGAAATATGTCTCACGGAGTTGTCGGACTCGCTTGCCTTCGTCGTTCCAGAGGTTGGGTGCAGTCGGGGAGCCGCGCTCGTCACGGTGACACACCGTTAACAAAGAGGCTTCCCCGATGTCTACCCCAATCGGCGTTTCCGCCGAACTGGTTTCTCGTTCCTCCACGTCGCGCGTAGCGACGATGTGGAAGTACCACTCGCCGTCACGGTCGAACAGCCGACATTCACCCATCGTTGCGTCACCCGCGTGCAACGCTTCCAGCCACTCCCGCTGTTCAGGGTTCGGTTGTGCAGGCAACCAGAGGTGGTAGTCATCGTGGTGCGGGATTTTGACGTACCACTCGATGGCGTTCTGCGGTTTGTGGTCGAGCACCGGGCCTTCGTTCGTGAACCGTACAGGGTGGTCGTCGTGAAGCTCTTTCGCGTCGTAGCTTCCGCCACAGAGTTGTGGGACGTACTTCTTGAGCGCGTTCTTCGCGTAGCCGCTCAGGTCGTAGTTGACCACTACGTCGTTGGCCGCTGACTGTGTGGTGCAGTTGGCGTTGAACGCGGCTTCGAGCGCGTCTTGGTACGCTTGTTTCGTCTCACAGAGTTTGCGGTGCTTGTGGGCGTTCGGCTCCACAAGCTTGAGTTCCAGCGTCTCGATGAGTTCGGTCACTGTTCGTCCTCCTCGTGGCGTTGGATGTAGTCTTGAACCGTTTCACTTGAGACGTGCCCTGCTGTTCCGGCGTAGTAGCCGCGCGCCCACTTGATTTTCTCGCCGTCGTGGTCGGCGTAGCGGTGGTTGTATTTCCGCGAACTGATGCCTTTGAACCAGTTGGCGAGAAGTGACGGGGCGTGTTTCGGTGGACTACTCACGAACAGGTGAACGTGGTCGGATTGGACGGTGAGGTCGACAATCTCCAATCCTTTTTCGTCGGCGATTTCGTGGAGGATTCGACGCACACGGTGTTCGACCTCGTTAACCAGTACCGAGTTGCGGTACTTCGGCAACCACACTATGTGGTAGTTGAGGTTGTAGGTCGCGTGTCGTGTGGTCTTCATCCGTGCTACACACTATGGTGAGCTACGGTCTTAAAACTGCCGAGTGGCGTGGGAAATCCGGCCGATTGTGGCAACGTGGCCCGGACGCACTATGCCTACCGCTCGACCCGCGTCTGAAGACGCGGGTATGCGCTCGCACTATGTATCAGAGAGCGGCCGGTCGCGACGGCTCGTTATCGCTCGTCGACCGGAACGAACGTCTGGTCTTCGGGGCCGGTGTAGCGGGCGCGAGGGCGGATCAGGCGGTTGTCGTCGAGATACTCGACCACGTGGCCGACCCAGCCGCCGACGCGGCTCATGGCAAAGATCGGCGTATAGAGATCGATCGGGATGCCCATCTGGTAGTAGGTCGTCGCGGAGTAGAAGTCGACGTTCGGGGCGATCCCCTTGTTCTCGGCCATATACTCCTCGATGGCGACGCTCATCTCGTACCACTTGGTGTCGCCGGCGGCCTCGCCGAGCGCCTCGGATTCCTCGCCGAGGATCTTCGCACGAGGGTCCTTGACGTCGTAGACGCGGTGGCCGAAGCCGGGGACACGTCGACCCCGATCGAGGGCATCGACGACCCAGTCGACTGGCTCTTGATCCGCGGCGTCGACCTCTTCGAGCATCCGCATGACGTTCTGGTTCGCGCCGCCGTGGAGACCACCCGACAGGGTTCCAATCGCGCTGGTGACGGCGCTGTGGATATCCGCGAGCGTGCTGGCGGTGACCATCGCCGAGAACGTCGAGGCGTTCAGGCCGTGGTCGGCGTGGAGGACGAGCGCCATGTCGAACGTTTCCGCGAGCACCTCGTCCGGCTCCTCGCCGTTTAGCATGTACAGGAAGTTCTCGGCGTGACCGAGGTCGGTGCGGGGCTCGATCGGTTCATCGCCGTTGCGAACCCGACTGAGCGCCGCCAGTACGGTCGGCATTTTGGCGGTGACCCGTCGGCCCTTGCGGAGGAGCGCGGCACCGTCCTCCGTATCGTAACCGCTCTCCTCGGGATCGTACGCGGAGAGCATCGAGACGATCGTCCGGAGCGCCGCCATCGGATCCTCGTCCTGTTCGGCGAGTTCCCGGACGACCTCGATGACGCCGTCGTCGACCTCGCGTTCCTCGGCCATCGACGCCTCGAACTCGGCGAGTTCCTCGCGGTCCGGAAGATAACCGTGCCAGAGCAGATACAGCACCTCTTCGTAGCTCGCCTGGCGAGACAGATCTTCGATAGCGTAGCCGCGGTAGATCAGCTTCCCGACGTCGCCGTCGATACTACTGAGTCCTGATTCCGCGACGAGGACGCCCTCCAGCCCTTTTTTGACCTCGTCTGACATACCCATACGGTTTCAGACGGTGCGGGAAAAACATTGCCGTTTGTCCCTGATAGTTCCGACCGTCTATTGGATGATCGTTCACCTGAGCCGAAATGAAAAAAGAGATTTCGACCCAATACGTTGAGATTCCCAACGTACGGAGCGTTATCAGGGGTCGTCGTCGTCGCGTACGAGTTTCCACGCCGAATAGGCGGTCAGGATCAGGGCAAACGTCAGCGCCAGCGCGAACCAGATCACGGCAGTGAGCCCGGCGTACAGGACAGGATGGTGGGCCGTTTCGGCAGGTGCGATGACGAACGTACCGTACAGCAACGCCGACAGCACGAAGCTCACGGCGACAGCAATCTTCACGTTGCGGCCGACGCCAAGCGCCGCGGCGAATCGTTTCGTCCCGTCGTGGTCGGGGCTGCTTTCGGCCCGCTCGAACTGTTCCTGTGACACGTAATCGTGTAGGACAAGCACTCACTAATCCGCGTCGGTTTCGGGAGCTCGTCGATCAGCCCCCGCTCGCGTACGCCTCGAACTCCTGGCCAAAGAGCAGGAAGTACCCCGTCCCGACGAGACCGATGACGGTCGCGATCGAAAACGCCAGGACGGGGTCGCCGGCAAACAGCTCTTGACCTGTCAGCGGGTTCGAGAAGCCGCCCCAGAGCAGCCCGCCGAGCGCGGCGCTCGGGATGACGACGACGTTACGGAGCAGGTAGTAGGACCCAGTCACACGACCGCCAGCGCCCTGTTCGGCGGGGCCGACGATCAGCGCCTTGTGCGCGGGTAATCCGGCGAACCGAAGCCCGGAGAACGCAAAGAGCACCGCCAGCGCGAGTGCACTCTCGGGGGCACCGATCAGCATGATCGGGAAAACCGCGTAGACGAGAAAGCCCGCGGCGACGACGGGTTTTAGCCCGACGCGCTCGGCGATCTTTGCGGCCGGGATCATCACCAGCAGCGCGACCAGCATTTCGAGACCGAGCAGGATGCCGAAGTACGCCTGCGGTGACAGGGAGATATCACCGATCGCTGGCAGGGACAGGGAGAGTCCGACTTCCAGAAACTGGGTCACGACGAGCACGAAGAAGATATACACCATCCCGTTGGCAAACCGGACGAGGATATCCCCCACGAGCAACGGCCGAAGCGGCTCGGGCAGCGTTCGCAGGTCCTCGCGGATCTGGCTGATGCCCTCGAACTCCTTGCCGAAGCTATCGTCGGAAGGGTCGTAGAGCCGGTGCTGGGCCACGGTCCCGATCACGCCGAAGACGATCGCCACCAGCAGGATCAACTGGAAGGCGAGCACGACATCGTCGGCCGCGCTGGTAAACGGCGCGAAGATCGCCGCGGCGATCAGCGGCCCCACGAGAAAGGCGGTCCGCCGGAAGCTCTCGGTGCTCGCGAAGCCGGCCGCGAGCCGCGAGGGCGGCACCGACTGCTTGACGATGGCGTAGGTCGCACCGAGCCCGAACGACTTCCACGCCTGTGCGAGCACGAGGCCGACGAAGATAGCGACGATCGACAGCGAGACGGACCCGACTGTCACGTCGAAAAAGGGGGCAGCCAGCCAGAGAGCGAAGCCAAGCGTCGTCACGAAGCCAAACGCCGTCAGCGCGTACCGCGAGCCGATCCGATCCGAGATCGCACCACCAGGATAGGGATAGACCGCACCGATAATGTTTCCGAACGTGCCGTAGAGCCCGATCACGAGCGCCGTCGCACCCAGCGCGCTCATGTACTCCGCCATAT
>OBKM01000082.1_pt1 | contig 41987 bp, 42 predicted proteins | sample 1519691 | NCBI WGS metagenome assembly OBKM01 (sample SAMEA37050418, study PRJEB22526) | metagenome | biome: saline pan; feature: lake; material: water | place: Egypt | collected 2015 | depth 0.5 m
CAGTACGCATGAAAAACGAGATCGACACGTATCGCGAACGCGAGGGGCTGAGCCAGGGCGAACTCGCCACGGCGGTCGGCGTCTCCCGACAGACGATCAACGCCATCGAGCGCGAGCGCTACGATCCCTCGCTGGAACTGGCGTTCAAACTTGCCGCTTACTTCGAGTGTGACGTCGAGGAACTGTTCTCGCCGGATATTGAGCCGCTAGGAGAATAGATTCGTCCTGAGACAGCCCCGCGTAGAGTGAGGAGTGACGCTCATTGGCTCTCAGACGCGCTGATACGCACTCGACAGCTCTGGGGGATACTATAGTATCCCAAAGAGTGATATATTCATGCCTCGTACGTTGATTCGATGCCAGACTCTGCCCCGGCGTTCGAGGATGTGAACGAGCGCGCCAAAGCGGACTGGAAGCGTGATACGAGCCCGTTTGACCGTGTGCGATCGGTGATGCGCACGGCGTACGAGCCCATGAGCGCGGCGACCGTTGCCGAGAAGGCCCTGACGTCGGAGCAGACAGCCCGCAAGCATCTTCGCTCGCTTGTCGAACACGGCTACGTGGCAGAGACCGCGTCGCCAGACTCGACGGGGACGCTGTATAAGCGGTCCAAGGACTCGCTCGCCCTCGAACAGGCTCGGCGTATCCTCGACGAGACGGACACGGAGACGCTCTCGACACGCGTTCTGGAGATGCGCGAGGAGCTTCGAGAGTACGGCGACCGGTTCGACGCTAACTCGCCCGATGATGCCGTCCGATCCCACGCGAATATCGACACAGAGACGCTCCTAGAGTGGCGAACGACGCGACGGAACCTCGCATTCGCTGAGGTAGCACTCGCGCTCAACGCGGTCGAACATCCCACTGGTGGCGCAGAAGCAGTCTGATGCAATTCGACGATGAGGGCGGCGATTCTCACGCACTACGAGGTAGTATCGACGTGACGAAACTCGATGCGTTCCGAGATGCGTTCACCGCCATCGAACCGATGGCCTCGGGCGAAATCGATGATCGAATCAACCCCCGAGAACTCCGGCTCACGATACCGTATGGAATCGGGGAGGTAGAGTCAACCATATTTACAGTCCGGTGGACCACGGCGGACGACTACAATATCCACTACTCGGATACGTCCGGGCGCAACCTCCGGTGGGATATCCACCCGCACGACTTTTCAGCACCGCCCGACGACCGACACTTCCACCCGCCACCAGACGCGTCAAGCGCGGATGCTGACGTAGAGGCATCGTGTCTTGGGGACCCCTCGGTCGACATCGTTGCCCGGGCAGTGCACCTCTTGTGGCGACAGGCGCTTGACGAGGAATCGATGACACACATTAATGCCGGAACGAACCAGCTCTGACTGATTTCTCGAACGCCCCCACACCGCTCGACCGCGCTGTGACCGCGCGCGCCTCGCTACGCTTGCGGTGCTGTGAGCCAGAGCCCGCCCGACCGGCGCGGCCCCGTTCAGTCCCGAAAGACTCACGCGGTTCGTCTTTCGACCTCGCGAACGCTTCGCGTTCGCTCAGTCCACCCAGCCAGCGCCTCGTCGTCCCCAGCCGTCTGCGATCCTCGCTACGCTGCGGTTCTCAGCCACCGGACGACTCGCCTTCCGAGCCTTCGCTCGGTTCCCTCGCGAAGACCTCGCACAGTGTTGGCTGTCGACGAGCGCCAGCCAGCGCGCGCCACCGCAACTGCGGCGGGTGCTGGTCGGCGACTCCAGCGAGAAAGGCTTTACCGACTGGCTCGCGTACACCGGATAAATGGTACTCGACGATCTCGGCACGTCCCTCCGCGGGACGCTCGACAAACTGCAGGGGAAGACACGCATTACGGAGGAAGACGTCGAAGACGTCGTCCGGGAGATCCAGCGCTCGCTGATCCAGGCCGACGTCGACATCTCGCTCGTCCAGGACCTCTCCGATAGCATCGAGACGCGCGCGCTCGACGAGGATCCACCGGCGGGTACGTCCGCGCGCGATCACGTCCTCAAGATCGTCTACGAGGAGATGGTGGATCTGGTCGGCGAGAGTACGGAACTGCCGCTCGAAGAGCAGACGATCATGCTCGCCGGGCTGCAGGGATCGGGGAAGACCACGTCCGCCGCGAAGATGGCGTGGTGGTTCTCGAAGAAGGGCCTGCGCCCTGCCGTGATCCAGACTGACACCTTTCGCCCGGGCGCGTACGATCAGGCCAAGCAGATGGCCGGGCGAGCGGAAGTCGAGTTCTACGGCGATCCCGACGCCGACGATCCGGTCCAGATCGCCCGCGAGGGGCTCGAAGCGACCGAAGACGCCGACGTCCACATCGTCGACACGGCGGGTCGGCACGCGCTCGAAGACGACCTGATCGACGAGATCGAACAGATCGAGAGCGTCGTCGATCCCGACCGGAACCTGCTCGTGCTCGACGCTGCGATCGGACAGGGGGCCAAAGAGCAGGCCCAGCAGTTCGACGAGTCCATCGGCATCGACGGCGTCATGATCACGAAACTCGACGGGACGGCGAAAGGTGGCGGGGCGCTCACCGCCGTCGACCAGACCGACTCGTCGATCGCCTTCCTCGGCACCGGCGAGGAGGTCGGCGACGTCGAGCGCTTCGAGCCCAGCGGCTTCATCTCCCGACTGCTCGGGATGGGCGACCTCCAGCAGCTCGCCGAGCGCGTCGAGCGGGCGATGGAAGAGACGGGGATGGAGGAGGACGACTGGGACCCCGAGGACATGCTGCAGGGATCCTTTACCCTCAAGGACATGCAAAAGCAGATGGAGGCGATGAACAACATGGGCCCGCTCGATCAGGTGATGGACATGATCCCCGGCATGGGCGGCGGGATGATGGACCAGCTCCCCGACGACGCGATGGACGTCACCCAGGAGCGGATGCGTGATTTCGACGTCGTGATGGACTCGATGACCGACGAGGAGCTGGAGTATCCCCGCGCCATCGGCGCGAGCCAGATCGAACGCATCGCCCGGGGTGCAGGCAAGCCCGAGGAGCGCGTTCGCGAGCTGCTCCAGCAACACAAGATGATGGAGCAGACGATCAAGCAGTTCCAGGGGATGGGCGACGGCGACATGCAGCGCATGATGAAGAAGATGCAACAGCAAGGCGGCGGTGGCGGCGGCATGGGCGGCCTCGGCGGCGACGGCGGGCCGTTCTAGAGGCTGTTCGGCGGCTTTTCTCTAACTTCGAAAGTTGTAGCTATTCACTTCGAGAACTGTAGCCATTCACTTCGAATAGTGTAGTATGCGCTGGAAATAAAAAACGGCGTTCCGACGCGCTATCCCGTGTTTTTCATCCCTGCTGCGATCCCCTTGACCGTCAGGCGCAGGGTGCGTTCTTCCAGCTCCGTACGGTGGGTCTGGGAGAGCAGATGGGTCTGGAGCAGGTTGAGCGGATCGACGTACGGGTTACGCCGTTCGAGGCTCTTCTGTAGCCAGTCGCGGTCGATCGGATCGTCCCGACCAGCGATCTCCAGGACGAGTTCGAGCACGCGCTCGTACTCGCTGGAGATCCGCGGGAAGAACTGCTCGCGGAGTTCGGGATCCGCGAGGTCGGCGTACTCCGCGGCGACATCCAGATCGGTTCGCCCGATCGCCATCGCCGCGTTATCGAGCATCGACTGGAAGAACGGCCACTCGTCGTACATCTCCTGCAGGGTCTCGATGTCGCCGCCATCGTCGAGGTAGGCGTCGATCGCGGTCGCCAGCGAGTACCAGCCGGGGATGATACAGCGCGATTGGGTCCACGAGAACACCCACGGGATCGCCCGCAGATCCTCGACTTTCCGCTCGCCGGAGCGGGATGCTGGGCGCGAGCCGAGGTTGAGGTTCTCGATGACGCCGATCGGCGTCGCCTGGCCGAAGTATTCGACGAAGCCGTCGGTGTCGAGCAGGTCGCGGTACTCCTCACGGGCGGCGTCGGCCATCAGCCCCATCGCGTCGAGCCACTCCTGCTCGACGTCCTCGTAGGGCTGCTGGAGCGAGCGTTTGCGGGCACGCAGCTGTGCGTTGAGCATCTGCTCCAGATTGCGTTCGGCGATCCGCGGGTTGGAGTACTTCTCGGCGATTGCCTCGCCCTGTTCGGTGAACTTGACCTGTCCGGTCACCGTGCTGTTTGGCAGGGCAAGCAAGGCGTCGTTCATCGGGCCACCGCCGCGGGAGATCGAGCCGCCGCGGCCGTGGAACAGCCGCATCGTGACATCGAAGTCGTCACAGATCTCGCCCAGCCGGATCTGGTTCTCGTACAGCGACCAGTTGGCCGCGAGGAAACCGTTCTCCTTGTTGGAGTCGGAGTAGCCCAGCATGATCTCCTGGGTGTTGTTCCGGGCCTCCAGGGCCTTCGCGTAGGCCTCGTTCTCGAACAGCGTGCCCATGATCCGCCGTGCACCCGACAGCGCGCTTTCCGTTTCGAGCAGCGGGACGATATCGAGCCCACAGTGACCGGGCAGATCGACCACGTCGGCCTGATCCGCGAGGAACAGGACCTCGAGGACGTGGCTCGGCTCCTCTGTCATCGAAATGGCATAGGTGTCGATCGCCTGGATACCGTACTCCTGTTGCCAGCCCGCGAGGCTATCGAACCGTTCGAGCACGCGGGAGGCGGTATCGGAGACACCCTCGTCGTCCGAGACGTCGATTACCGGCTCCTCTTGGAGGATCGACTCCGTGAGGACCTCGACGCGCTCGTCCTCGTCCATCGACTCGTAGTCGATACCCTCGCGGGCGAACGCCTCGGTCACGGTCTCGGTGTGTTGCTCCTGGTGATCGCGCAGGTCGAGACTGGCAAGCGTAAAGCCGAACGTATCCACCTGCCGGGCGAGCGGGTCGATATACGCTTCCGCAACCGAGTCCGCACCGTTGGCACGCAGGCTCGTGCTGATGACTTCGAGATCAGTTTCGAGCTCGTCGACATGGTTGTAGCCGCCGGGTCGGACGTCGCCGACGCGGTTGAGCCGCTCGCGCATCAGCTTGAGCTTCTGGCGGTACGGCTCGTTGGGATACCGTTCCTCGACTTCCTCGGTCAGGCCGGGAAGTCGCTCGCGGTCGGCTGCGAGCGATTTCTCGAAGCGTTCGCCGACCTCGATCCGGGTGCCGTCCTGGCTCAGAACCCGCGAGAGGCTCTTGAGCTGGTCGCGATACCGATCGAGCACGACGCGACGCTGGCGTTCGAGCGTGTTCGTCGTGACTTCCGGCGTGACGAAGGGGTTACCGTCCCGGTCGCTGCCCGCCCACGAACGGAACTCCACGAGCTTCGGGATATCGATCTCCTCGCCGAGCTCGGCCTCGAAGGCGTCTTCGAGCTCGTCGTACACTTCGCCGACGATGTCGAACAGGGTGTTCTCGAGATACCACTGGACGTTCCGGGCCTCGTCTTCGGGTTCGGGTCGTCGATCGCGGACCTGTGGCGTCTGCCAGAGGCTCGTGACTTCCGCGTTGATATCCCGCTCGACGTGCCCTTTCTCCTTGCTGGTGAGTCGCCGTTCGTCGAGCGTCTCGAGATGGTTCGCCACCGAGCGGAGCTTCGATTTGACCGTTTTGCGTCGCGCCTCGGTCGGGTGGGCAGTAAAAGTCGGCTCGATGAGCACGTCCTCGAGCACCTGATCGATCTCGTCGTCGTCGAGTTCGTCGAGCTCCTCGGCCGCCGTTTCGAGGCTGTCCTCCAGAGTCTCCTCGTGCGAGCCGGTCCGTATCGCCCGGACGCGCTGGCGCTCCTCCGCCAAATTGATCAGCTCGAAGTAGGTGGTAAACGCTCGCGCCACGATGCTTTCGCGCTCGGGCGTCAGCCCGTTTAACTCCTCGTGGAGCGGTTCCCGAGAGTCCAGTTCGCCATCACGATAGTCGATCGCGGACGTACGCAGCGTCTCTACAGTCTCGAAGGCTTCCCGGGACGTCTGGGCCTCCAGAACGTCACCGAGTAGTGCACCGAGTTCCCGCACGTCCTGTCGGACGTCCCTGTCGTGCAGTCGCATAGTTCACGAATATCCTCCCTATGGTTAAAACTCTCCGGAACGGGACGGTAATTTGAGGGCGAGTGCTCGTAGCCACTCGACGGAGCCACCGGAAAAAGCAGGGCGGTTAGTGCGCGATCAGGCTTCGAGGATGTAGCGGTTCAGCAGGGCGTTGAGTTTCTCCTCGCGGCCGGATTCGGGGTGGGGAACGTCGTTGTCGAGCGTGTACTCCTCGAGGTCGGCGAGGTCGGCCTCGCCCTCGACGATCTGCTGGCCGATCCCCTCGTCGTAGCTGCTGTATCGCTCGTCGACGAACTCCTCGAGTTCGCCGCTCTCTTTGAGCGCGTGGGCGGCTTCGAGCGCACGGGCGTAGGTGTCCATGCCGGTGATGTGGCCGTGGACGAGATCCACGGGCTCGAAGGACTCGCGGCGCACCTTCGCGTCGAAGTTGATCCCGCCGGGCGCGATCCCGCCGTTCTGCAGGATCTCATACATCGCCAGCGTGTGATCGCGGAGGCTGAATGGGAACTCGTCGGTGTCCCAGCCGACCAGCTTGTCGCCCTGGTTCGCGTCGATGCTGCCGAGGATGTCGTTGAGCCGCGCGTAGCGAAGCTCGTGGGCGAACGGCCGGTCCGCGAGCGTCGCGTGGTTGGTCTCGATGTTGAGCGTAAAGCGGTCGTCCAGATCGTACTTCTGGAGGAACGCGTGGATCGTCGCCGCGTCGTGGTCGTACTGGAACTTCATCGGCTCTTTGGGCTTGGGTTCGAGCATGAGCTGGCCCTCGAAGCCGATCTCGTCGGCGTGGTCCGCGACCATCGTCAGGAAGCGAGCGACGTTGTCCTGTTCGAGGCCCATGTCTGTGTTGAGCAGGGTCTTGTACCCCTCACGGCCGCCCCAGAGACAGAACCCTTCGCCGCCGAGTTCGTTGGTGACTTCGAGTGCCTTCTTGACCTGTGCACCGGCGTGGGCGAAGACGTCCGCGCTGGGCGAGCTCGCCGCGCCGACTGCGTACTTCGGTTCGGCGAACAGCTCGGCGGAGCCAAAGAGGACGCCGATGCCCGTCTCGTCGATCTTCTCTTTGATCAGCGGGACGATCTCGTCGAGGTTCTCGTTGGACTCCTCGATGGTATCGCCACTCGGCGCGAGGTCACGGTCGTGATAACAGAAGTAATCGACGCCGAGCTTGTCGAGCAGCTCGAAGTTAGCTTCGATGCGTGCTTCGGCTTTCTCCATCGGATCCTCGATGTCGTCCCAGGGACGCTGCATCGTTGGCGCACCGAACGGGTCGGAGCCGTCGCCGGTGAAGGCGTGCCAGAACGAGACGGCAAAGCGCAGGTGTTCTTTCATCGTCTTGTCGCCCACCTGCTTGTCGGGGTCGTAGTAATCGAATGCCAGCTCCGTATCTGAGTCGGGCCCCTCGTACTCGACGTGGGGGACTTCCGGGAAGTATTCGGACATACAAGTATATGATTTGCTCCGGGGGGATATAAATCTGGTAATATTACTCTGGGGCGAGTAAGTATTTTGAGCAGGCTGTCAGCTGTACTCGCGCCAGCGGTGCCCACACTCTTTGCACTTGAAAAATCGCGTGGGTGGTTCGTCCGCCGACCCCGTCTGCTTGATCGTGTACCACGCGACGTTGTGACCGCAGCGATCACAGTTCACGTCCTCCCGCGTCGGTTTCCCCTCGAAGCTCGCCCCTTCCTCGGTTTCGATCAGTTCGTCTCCGCTTTGCTCGTCCGTGGAGACGAACTGTGCGGCCAGTTCCTCGTCCTGTTCGTCGGTCGCACCGCAGTCGTCGTTCGAACAGACCATCCGATCACCCTGTGAACGCATCATCGAGCCACAGTCGTCGCAAAACTGCATGAACGTGGATAGAGCGAGCGTCCGGAAAAACTACTCGGCAGCAGGGTCGAACTCGCCAACCGCGATATCCTCGGCCACTTTTGGGCAGTTACGGACTGTAAAGTGTTCTATATCGACCATGTCGACGATATCGGTGCCGTCGTGTCCGCAGGCCACCTCCGGTGGTTCGGAAAAGTACTCGCAGGTCTCACAGTAGCTCGATGTCTTGACGACGTGTTCGTCCATCCGGTGCTTTTCCTCGACCGAGACGCCGCCGGTTTCGAGTTCCTCCCAGACGAGATCGCTGTCGAGATCGCCGACATCTTCGGAGACGAACAGGTCGTCGTACTCGTCGCCCCGCTCGTCGCGGCGTCTCCCGACTTCGTCCGCGAGCTCCCCGAGCGGCCCCTCGCGAGGACTGCTCGGGCCACCGCCATCACCCTGTTCGAGCGCGGGTATGGACTCGTCGGCCTCGCGCCGGATCTCCGGGGGGTCGTGTGGCTCGTCGGGCAGGTCGTCGTGTGGCTCGTCGGGGGAGTCGCCATCAGACATCGGTCTCACCCGGCGATTCCCACTCGGGAGCCTCCTGGGTTTCCTCGTCCGCATCGAACGCGGCATCGAGCTCCGCGCCGAGGTCCTCCGGTTCGTCGGCATCGGCCAGTGCGGGCGGATCGCCCGTTTCGAGGGTGTTCGAGCCGAAAAAGCGCGTTTCTGGCGAGACGTCGACGAACCGCTCGGCACACTGCGGACAGTTCGGTTCCGTCAGCAGGGCGATATCGACCGACGCCGAGCAGGCGTCACACTCGGCCGTCCGGACGCCCTGCTGGTTCGCGGCGCGTTTGAGCTCGTCGACGGCGTCCCGACGTGCGCGCTCCGCTGCGACCGTCTCCACCTCCGATCGAAGATCGATTACCGCGCGGGCGAGAAGATCGAGTCGACCGTCGAGTCGATCGGTTTCCTCGGTCAGGTAGGTGAGGATCTCCTCGTAGTTCTCGAACCCGGCCGCAAGCGAGGACTCGGCGTCGGCCGCCCGCTCGGCCGCCGACTCGGCGCGGCGCTTTGCCTCCGCGACCCGTGTCTCGACCGCTTCGAGACGGTCCCGAAGATCGCCGTGATCGTGTTCTTTGGGGGCTTTCGCGTCGGTTTCCCGTTTTAGTTGAATGACACGCTTGCGGACGTCCTCGATCAACTCCTCGATCGTCGCGTCGAGCTCATCGAGTCGCCCGTCGAGTTCGGCCTCGGTGACGTGTCGATCGCCATTCGACCCCTCGACCGGTGCGAGCCCGTCGGTCGCCAGCCGTCGGTGCGCGTCGAGCAGGCGTCGCGCCACGGTCTCGACATCGCCGTGGTGCTCCTCGTCGAGCCAGTCGTACACGTCGTCGGGAAGCTCGATCGTCTTCTTTGCCCCCCGCGAATCCTCGCTGGCCATTCACCCCTACTTGTTAAAGGAGCGTCTTAATAGTTCGGTGGAAAAATATGTAGATTCGATGAGCACTTCGGCATCAGCGGATCTTTCGGACATCACTGATGTCGAAGCCGGTGTCGCCGATGTCGGTCTCGAACCGGACGATGTTCTCGTCTTCGAGCCGTGAGAGGACGCCCCGGAACTGTTTGACGACCATCGTCCGGTCGCGTTCACTGCCACCACTCTCCCACTCGAACAGGAAGGTACCGTTCGTGGCGTCCATCAGCGTGCCGAGTTCCGTCTCCGAGAGCGTATCCAGCGTGACGTGTAACAAAATCAGTCCACCCCACTGGTTTGCGGCTTTCTCCAGTCCCTTCATCAGGAGCGTGATGTCGGACCAGTCCATCACCTTCCCTGCTGCACTGATCAGATCGGTCACGGAGTCGATCACGACGAGGCTGTCCTCGGCGTGCTCGCTGAGATAGTCCCCCATCGCATCGAGCACGTCGTCCGTATCGGTATTCTGCCCGAGCGAGGTGATACTTTGGGTGCGCTCGGAGTACCACTCCGATGGCACCGGACTCAACTGGAAGTACTCCTCCGAGAGGTCGCCAAAGTGCATCGGCTCGGTGCCGCTCTCGACCAGTGCGGCGTCGAGCGTGTGACGCATCTCCTCGATCAGAGGCGCTTGGGCACTGGTAAAGGAGAGATAGTGAATTGCTTCGGGCAGCCGTGCCTGCTCGTGGAGATCACCGTAGTACAGGTCGAACCGGTCTTCGTCGGCCCGGGCGAGCCCGTTCATGACTGCCGTCGTGTAGATGAACTCCCGGGCCCCGGCACCGACCTCACCGGCTAGCAAGACGACGCTGCCCGAAGGTGCGCCGCCGCCGATCGTCCTGTCGAATCGGGAGATACCGAACGGAATACGCGACATACCAACACCTCTGTGCCCGGCCTGTTAGGCGTTGTGCCAATCCGTGACTCGTCTCACCGCTCGATCGTCGCGCCGTTATTTCGTGGTGTGGCAACCAGCACTTCCCCCTCGACGCCAGCCACGGCCAGCGCGTCCCGCCCGGCCGCCCGTGCGCTCTCGACCGCATCGGCGTGGGTCAGACCGTACACCGTCGGCCCCCACGAGGACTGGCCGACCCCGTCGATCGCCGGATGCGTCCCGAGTTCGTCGACGATCCGGCCCACTGGCGGCCGGAAGACGCCACCCTGCGCGTCGGTGTACCACGCGCCGTTGAGCCGGCCGATCTCGCCGATCGCGGCCCCAAACTCCTGGCGGCGTCCCAGCGCGGCCGCGGGGAGCACCCGGCGCGTCAGCACGGCGCTGATCTCGTCGGCCAGCGCGGGATCGGCCGACTCGACGACCGAGCGCATGCTGGCGTCCTCGTCGTCGCCATTTCGGCCCGGTTCGGCGTCCGGAAGGACAAGAACGAACTGCCAGTCGTCGGGGAGCTCGTGGCGGGCGATCACCGGCGGGACAGTCCACTCGCCGTCCGCGGGCCGGTCCGTGGTAAACTGGCTCGTGGGGTGGCCGCCGTCGAGCAGAAAGCCGCCGGACTCGAACCCGGCGACGCCGATGCCGCTTCGCCCGCCCCGACCGAGCGCCGGGGCCGTCTCGCGGACGTCGACCGGCCGGTCGTGAGCGGCCGCCGTCGCCGCGTAAACTGCGAGGGCAAGCTGGGTCCCGCTCCCCAGCCCGACGTGTCGTGGCAATCGCTCGTGGACGGTGAGGGAGACGCCGTCGAGTTCGAGGAGTTCGGTTACGCGCTCCGCGTAGGACGCGACGGTGTTGCGGATGGCCTCCGCTTCTCCCGATTCGTCGGCAACGATGACGGACGAGGCGGGATGAGCCTCGACGATCAGTTGTGGCGTATCGAGGGTGACGCCGACGCCGCCGTACAGGCGTGCGTGAGCGAGCGACAGGTTCCCGAAGCCAAAATGCAAGCGCGCCGCCGTTCGTACCGTCGCCATGCCTGGGAGTAACGTCGGGGTTGACAAGGATATTTCGACACCGGAGAGAGGGGCGGAAAGCGCTATCAGGGCGCGTAACAGACCCAGTCCTGTGCGGGAACCTCGATGTTACACCAGCCATCGCCGTTGACCCAGACGTCGCCCATCGTGCCGGTGTAATCGTTGAGCGTTTGGTTGCGGAACTCGGTGTAGACCCACTCGCTTCTCGTCCAACCGCCTTTGTTGATCCCGGTAACGAGGTTGCCCTGTCGCTCGTGGACGAGGAAGTCGTCGTCGGAGTACCGGAACCACATGTCTCCGCCCGCGAGGTTGTTTTTGATCCAGATCAGGTTGGCAAGCCAGTCGGCGTAGGGATCGTCGATCCCATCACCGTCGATCGTGCGGTTCTCGTAGACGAATGGGAAGCCGGGCGCGGTGAGGATGAACGCGTGAGCGAGATCGTAGTCGTCGGGTACCTCGCCGGGGTCGTCGCCGTAGACGTTGAGGTCGTGGTTCTCGACGAACGTACACGCCCCGACCGGGTTGCTTCCGAGTAGACAGTCGCCGTTCTCGATGGTCGATCGGAGATCGTCGAGACTACCACCGAAACTGAACGACTCGGTGAGTTGGGACTGCAGTTGGAAGTCAAAGGCGGTGTCGATCGCGCCGTTGAGATACTCCTCGATACGCCACAGCGGGTCCCAGATCTCGCCGACCGTGAACAGACCGTGCCAGTCCCACCAGTCGCTGGCTTCGTTGTCGAACCACCACTGTGGGATGTGGACGGCGGCGTCGAGTCGCAGCCCCGAGACGCCCAATTCGGCGAGTTCGTCAGTGTACACTGACATGAAATCGGTCACGCGACCGTCCCAGTGATCAAGCGCCCACAGACCGGCGAGCTGTCCGCGGAGACGGTCCTCCTCGATCGATTGGGGCTCGTGGAAGTATCCACGGTTCGGGAAGTGCGGGTAGGTACCTCCCTGCGGGTCCTCGGGACCGGTGTGGTTGTAGATCGTGTCGACGATCGTGCCGACACCGTTCCAGTTCAGCGCGTCGATCATCGACTGGAGTTCGCCCTCGCTGCCGAGCGCATTGTTGAAATTCAGATGATCGCGCGGATCGTATCCGTTACTGCTCGGCGCGACCGTCTGACTCGGTGACTGGATCCAGACATCGCTGTATCCGGCGGCACCGAGGTCGTCGGCCCGCCAGTTGATGTAGTCCCAGTGACCGCCCTGCGGGCCGAACTCACCATAATCGAAATACTGGAGTGCAACTGACTCGCTACCGCCAGCAGTGGCTGAGCCCGAGAACGCGGCTGTCGGAACCGTCACAGCAGCCGCGCTGGCGGTCAATCCTTTGACGAACGAGCGTCGCGTGAGGGAAGTGAACTACCCTACCCTACTCGCTCACCGCTGACGCGGTGCGCTCCTTGAGGGTAGGGCTTCCTGTTTCAACGACGCGCTTTGCAGACACAGGTGTATCCACAGGGAGCGCAGTCTCCACAGGCGTTGATTCGGAGTGTCCCACTCCTACATCTTCAACACCACGGGAAAGAATGTTCCACGCCGCGTTTGCGTCTCTATCCGCCTCAAACCCGCAGGCGGGACAGGAGTGTTCACGGACCCACAACGGCTTGTCAGTTGAAACGCCGCACGACGCGCACTCCTTCGTTGTCCCTCTTGGGTTGACCGCGACGAAGTGCGTTCCTTCACGCTCGCACTTGTATTCGAGCAACGAGAGAAACGTCCGCCACGCGGCAGACGCCGTGTTGCGGCTGTTCGACGGCGACTCCATCATCCCCTTCACGTTCAGGTCTTCAACCGCCACGAGGTCGTACTCCCGAGCGTAGTACGCTGAGAGTTTGTGCAGGAAGTCACGGCGCTTCCGTCGGAGGTTGGCGTGACACTCCGCGACTCGACGCCGTTGCCTCTCGTAGTTGTTCGACCCGTGCTGTTTGCGCGAGAGCTTCCGTTGCTCGCGCTCCAAGCGGTCGCGTTCGTCTGAGAGGTCAAGCGACCCGACCGCCGTACCATCCGTGTCGTGGGCGTACTTGAGAATTCCCACGTCGACACCGACGCACTTCTCGGGAGTCTCAGGCGGTTCGGGCGTCTCACGGTCCATTTCGACGCCGAAGGTGGCGAACCACTCGCCCGTCGGTTCCTTCTTCACCGTGACCTGCTTGAGTTGCGCGTCGTCGGGGATGGCGCGGTGGAGCCGAATCGGTATGTCTCCGAGTTTTGAGAGTGATAGGACAGTCTGACCGCCCTTCTTGTCGAGCTTGAAGCCAGACTGACTGTACGTGAAACTGCGGAACTCCCGTGGCGGCTTCCACTTGAGCTGACCGACGCCGTAGCCGTTCTCCTTGAGTTTGGAGAGTCCTTTGAGGTTGTCGAACAGGCGTTCCACGACGGTTTGGAGAACCTTCGAGTACACGTCCAAGAGGCCGTCCCACCGCTGCTTGAGGTCGGGTAGCTCCGACCGGAGCGTGGTCATGGACGGCAGTTCACCGTGTTCGTCTTGGTACTCGTTGAGGCGGTAGAGCGTGCGGTTGTACAGTTGCCTACAAATGTCTCGGTGGCGGTCCAACTCCTCGCGGTGGGCGTCGGCCGGTTTGAGACTGTACTCGTAGGCGTAGTACATTCTACTCGCGTTGGTCCTCTACGTACTGTTTCAGCACATCCAGCGACACCTGCCCCGTCGAGATGAGGCAGTACGAGTCGTTCCAGAACGAGTCGCCACACAGTTCGGTCTTCAGTTCGTCCGCGTACTCGTTGCAGATACGGCGGGCGGTCGCGCCCTTGACCGTGTTGATGAACTTCACGATACCGGTTGTGGCTTCGCTGTTTGCTTCGTTGCGGGTGGGTCTCGTCGGATTTTTTAGCCGAGACACAATAGGGCCGAACATGGACTTCGGGTCGTTCGTGTTGGCCGTGAGCACGGACCGGCTGTCGGACCGTGTCATCGAGGCCACACGTCGCTATGCAGACGCAATCGAGTTTCGGCTCGACCGAGCCACAACACCACAGGAGACCCTCACAGCCTATGACGGCGACCTGCCGCTAATCGCCACCAACCGGAGTGAAACAGAAGGCGGTAAGGCAGCGGACACACCCGAGCGGATCCGGCTGCTGGAGGCCGCTGCCGAACACCCTGCAGTCGAGGCAATCGACATCGAGTTGGCGACACTCGATGCTGGCGCCCGACCAACGGTCCCCAGGGAGGTCGCAACGATCGCGTCGGTCCACGACTTCGACAAGACCCCACCGAAGGAGACACTCGAGACACGGCTACGGGCTGCCGCCGAGGCCGGCACCGTCGGGAAGCTCGCGGTCAGAGCCAAGCGACCACGCGACGTTCTGCGGCTGTTGTCGGTCACCGACTCCGTTGCGGGGGACGAAGCGACAGTCGCGACGATGGCGATGGGTCCGGTCGGCCAACACTCTCGACTCATCGCGCCGATCTACGGGTCACGGATCGGCTATGCGCCACCAACGGCGGCCGAGGCGACGGCCCCCGGACAACTCGACGTCGAAACCTTCGCGACCCTGCGACGCGAACTTCACCCTACATGACACGCAAGCGTCCGTTTTTAGCCGGATTACTCGCGTTGCTGTACCCGGGGCTGGGACACATCTACCTGCGTGCGTGGAAGCGGGCGCTTGGCTGGTTTGTACTCGCTATCGCGACGGTCGCACTGGTGATTCCATCGGAGGTCATCGAACGGGTCGATCCACTCGACAGTCCGTTCACCGTCAGTGAGACCGTCGTGAGTGCCGCCTCTGCGGGAGAACTGTCGGCGCTGTTCGTCGTTGTCGGGTTCAGCGTGGCCGATGCCTACCTACTCGCGCGGCGTCGGCAGACGGGGCAGACCGCCGGTGAATCGACAGATCGGTGCCCAAACTGCAGCAAAGAACTCGAAGACGACCTCGAGTTCTGCCCGTGGTGTGCGACAGAGCTTGAGGAAGCTACGGATTGACTTTCTCCACACGGCTGCAGTCGTGGGAGTCGGACAGTGGGAGAGTATGAGTTGCAACCGACGGATGCTGGCTGAGCCAAGCAGCCGTTACGCCGCTCCGACAGTGGGTTCTGTGTGGGTCTGCCCCGGTGCCTCGGCGGTACCGTTGGGGTCCGTCGGGATACCGAATGATGTCGTCCTCATTCGATAGACGCTGACGTTCCGGCGTGGAATATCACGCCGTGGCGACGAGCGTGGCGAGACTCCCAGTTGTCGGCTGCAGCCCACGGCGAAAGCCGATGGGCGTTCGCCTCGCTACCACTGTAACAGGCAAAGTGCCTCGTCACGCCCCGAGGTACTTCACTTCTCGATGATGGTTTCTTCGACAGCCTCGCCGAAGTGACGCGCAGTCGGTTCATAGTACACTGCGACCTCATCACCGGGGGAGAGGTCGGTTACGGCAGTCCGTCCCTCCTGGGTGGCCAGTTTGATGGTCTCGGCATTTTGGACTAGCGTCTCCACGGTGTCCGGACCATCTTCGGTGTCGATCGTTGCCCTGACCCGGTACATCGGCCGGCGTTCGATCTTCGCCCGACCGACGACCGCCTCCCTGGTCGAGCCATCACGTGCTACGACCTGGACCTCGTCGCCGCTGCCCAACTCGGAGAGGTACTTCGTCGTTCCGTCGGGCATTCGAACGTAAGCGTGGACGGCACCGGCGTTGACACGGAACGGGCGGGCATCGACGTACGGAGAGTCACCGGTTTCTGCGTGGACGAAAAAGAGGCCGCGGGACAGTGATCCGACGAGCATTCCCTCGTCGTCCGCGAGCAGACTGCCGGTATCGACGCAGACTCGGTCGGCAGATCCGGCTTCTTCGACGGCCGTGACCTCGCCGTATGTTAATGTGAGTGTCTCCCGCTCGACCGCGTCACGAACAGCAACAGTTTCACGGATTGCATCCGGGTCGTCTGTATCGAGTAAGACTGCATCGGCGCCAAGCTCCAAGGTTTCGAAGGCCGTCTCCGCCTCCGCGGGACCGTTCACCCCAGCGACAACAGTAGTTTCCTCACCGACGCGGGCGAGCAGGTTCTCGAGTGGAATGATCTGCCAGTCGGCGCCCACGACGAGGAGGTAGTCGGCGGCTGCGGCGGCCGATTCCGCGAAGGCCTCGTAGTCCGCCCCGAGAATCCGGATATACGCTCCTTGCGCACGGTCGTCGCTGCGCCGGAGTGTCGAGAGGTCTGCCGATCCAGCGAGATCGTCCGGCAAGGCGACTGTGCCGTCGCCCTCTCCGTTTTTGCCGACGATCGTGGCGTCTGCATTATCCTCGGTGGCCTCGGCCTCGTCGATCAGATCGACGGTCCCGTCAGTCTGGAAGGCTGCGACGTTGACGGCACCGAGCTCACGCACCCGTCCAACGTCGTGTTGATCGACGAGTACCCAGTCGACCCCGGCTTCGAGGCCGGCAGTAATACGTCGCTTGCGCGTCTCCCAGTCGCCGACAGCGTCGTCGGCTTTCAGCCAGACCGAACGTGTCATACTCGATTCTTGACCGGGGGCGGCTTGAACGTGGCGGCTCGCCACCAGGATGGCACGTGCGCCGAACCGGATAGCCTCAGCCGTTGGCGGTCGACAGGCCAGCCCGGGATAACGCGCCGTCGACCCCGGTATCCTCGTGGACGACCGCCGAGACGGCCTGTGTGATCGCCGCCGGATGTGCGTGCTGGAAGATCGATCGTCCCATCGACACCCCGGCGGCGCCTGCGTCCATCGCACCACGGACCATGGCGACAGTCTCGCGGTCGGACCCCCGGCTGCCGCCCGCGATCAACACCGGCAGGCGAGTGGCCTTGATGACTCGCTCGAACGAGGCAGCATCACCACTGTACCCGGTTTTGACCACGTCAGCACCGAGTTCCTCGGCGACGCGGACGGCGTGTGCAAGCGCCGCCGGGTCGTCTTCCCCGATGCCCGGCCCACGGGCGTACGCCATGGCGAGAACCGGCAGTCCAAACTTGGCGGCAGTGCTGGTCACGGAGCTTAACGCAGTCAGCTGGTCTGGTTCGGAGTCACTGCCAACGTTGATATGCACAGAAACCGCATCGGCGCCGGCGCGAACCGCATCTTCGACGGTCCCAGTTTGGCGTTTGTCGTTCTCATCGGGACCTAGCTCGGTCGACCCGTTGAGATGAACGATATACCCGGCCGCGTTGAGATTAGGGTGGACTCGTGGTGCGATGCCTTTCTGGGTCACGACGGCGTCTGCGCCGCCGCGGGTTACCGCGTCAATCGTCGTTTCGATATCGGCGAGCCCATCGACAGCTCCGATCGTGAGGCCGTGGTCCATCGGGACGATGAGGTACCGATCGGCTGTGCTGATCCGTCGGATCCGTGCGCGTAGTCCGGCTGTCATGCTATAGTATGTGAAACTGTGTCACGTTTGTTATGTCCCTTCCGATCTGCCGGCCACCCCGGCGACGTCGGTGCGCTTTGCGCCCCGTGCGAGGCTGCGAGTGAACGATTCGAGCTCCGAGGCGACCGTCTCGACGTCGTGCTCTGCGTCCAGTCCCGCGGTGATCCGGTCGATCAGTGCGCTTCCGACGATGATCCCATCGGCGCCAGCATCCACGATGGCAGCTGCCTGCTCCGGCGTCGAGATTCCGAACCCAACAGCCTTCGGGACCTCCCAGTCGGCGATCCTGGCGAGGCTCTCTTCGGTCCGCCCCGAGACGTCGCTGCGGGCACCCGTTGTCCCCAGTCGCGCCTGCACGTAGACGTACCCGGAGACGCGTTTGCGGATCGCGTCCAGTCGGTCGCCCGTGGTGGTCGGTGCAACGATAAACACGAGGTCGAGACCGTAGCGGTCACACGCCGTCCGGAGGGGACCGGCCTCCTCCGCCGGGAGGTCTGGGATGATGAACCCGTCGATTCCGGCCGCTGTGGCGGCCTCGACGAACGGCCCCGGTCCTTCGGCCTCGCCGTACTGGTAGACGAGGTTGTAGTAGGTCATACAGACAAGTGGGACATCGATATCGAGGTCGGCGGTGAACTGGAGGTACCGTTCTGGGGTCATCCCGGACGCAAGCGCCCGAGCGATCGCGTTTTGGATCGTCGGCCCCTCGGCGATTGGCTCTGAGAAAGGGAGTCCGAGTTCGATGACGTCGGCACCGCCGCTGGCGACAGCTTCGACGTACGAGAGGGATGCCTCGTATGTCGGATCCCCGGCGACGAGGTACGGCACGAAGGCGGGTTCATCGGCGAAAACACCGGCCAGACTCATCTGCGACCACCCATACCGGCGTCCTCGAAAACCCCCATCGCCGGTGCCACGTCGAGGTCACGACCGCTGGTCTCTTCGATGACCGTCTGAAGATCCTTATCGCCCCGCCCGGAGACGTTGATCACGACCTGGCCGCCCAGTTCGTCGTGGTGCTCGTGGAGGTAGCCGAAGGCGTGGGCGGTTTCAAGCGCCGGGATAATGCCTTCTTCTTGAGCGAGACGGTGAAACGCCGTGAGTGCGGTGTCGTCACCGACGTTGACCGGTGTGACACGGTCTCCGTCGACGAGGTGTGCCAGCTCGGGCCCGACGCCAGCGTAGTCCAGTCCGGCCGACACCGAGTGTGACTCCATGATCTGGCCGTCGGAGTCTTGCAGCAGCTTCGTCCGGGCGCCGTGGAGGACACCTTCGTCACCGGTTGACAGGGACGCAGAGTTGGGGGCAACGCCTGTTGTCTCGTCGAGCGATAACGACGACCCACCGGCTTCGACGGCGTACAGATCGACGGAGTCGTCGTCAACGAACTCATAGAACGTGCCCATGGTGTTTGATCCGCCGCCAGCACAGGCAAGGACCGTATCGGGCAGTCCACCGGCAGCCGCCTGGTGTTGGGAGCGGATCTCTTCGCCGATCACAGACTGGAAGTCCCGGACGATTCGCGGGAACGGATGGGGTCCGACGATCGACCCGATTACGTAGTGGGTGGTCTCAACTGTACGCGACCAGTCCCGCATCGTCTCCGAGATCGCCTCCTTGAGCGTTCCACGCCCGACGTCGACCGGCGTAACCTCTGCACCGTTGATCAGCATCCGGAACACGTTGGGTCGCTGGCGGTTGACATCGGTCCGTCCCATGTAGATCTCGCAGGGCATATCCAGGTGGGCACAGGCCATCGCGGTTGCCGTTCCGTGCTGGCCGGCCCCGGTTTCGGCGATGATCCGCTCTTTGCCCATGTACTTCGCGAGCAGAACCTGTCCAAGGGCGTTGTTGAGCTTGTGCGCACCGCCGTGGAGCAGATCCTCCCGTTTGAGGTAGACGTCGATCCCGTACCGCTCACTGAGGTTGTCGGCGTACTGCAGCGGCGTGGGACGGCCGCCGAAGTCCGCCAGCCGGCGGCGAAACTCGTCGATAAAGCCGTCTTGCTTCGCCACCACGTATCGTTCATAGGCCGCTTCGAGTTCTTCCAGTGCCGGCATCAAGGCTTCCGGCACGAACTGTCCGCCGTACTCGCCAAACTTATCGTTCGTTGCCATGGTGAAGTCGGTTGGGTGTCGTCAACTGAGCGGTTCGATTCCTGACAGCCGCGGGACGATCGCGCATAATCGCACTCCCGATCAGGAGTCCGTCGGCCCCGGCGGTGACCATCCGGTTGGCCTCCGCCGGCGTCGCGATTCCACTCTCGGCAATCACCGTCACATCCGGTGGCACCGAAACCGCCGCTAGCACTTCTTCGAACGTGGCAAGCGAGACCGAGAGGGAACCGAGATCGCGGTTGTTAATCCCGATGAGCGTCGCACCGGCCTCGACTGCGGCGGTAAACTCTCCGGGAGTGTGAACCTCGACAAGAGGCTGCATGCCTCGGGCCCTCGCAGCCGTGACCATTCCAGGAAGATCGTCGAGGAACCGTGCGATCAGTAAGACGCTGTCTGCAGCGACAGCATCCAGCTGCTCCGGGTCGAGAAGGAAGTCCTTGCGCAAGACGGGGACCGAGACGGCAGACCGGATCGACGACAGCGTGGCCGGGTCACCACCGAAGTGCTCCGGTTCGGTCAACACCGACACCGCCGCGGCGCCGCCGTCGACCATCGCCTCCGCGTACGCGACCGGATCTCCGTCGACGACGTCGTCGGTCGTTGGACTCGTCGGTTTGTACTCGGCGATTACCGGTACGCGGTCTTTCTCACGAGCACGGTCGAGGGCCCGAGGCAGCGACCGTGCAGTCACGTCGACCCGGTGTTTTTCAGTGGGGCGGCGTCTGGCAGCCGACAGGATCGACCGGGCGGCCGGCGCCAGTTCGTCGTTTGAGTCCATTATTGTACATTAACGTACGGATATGTACATAAGAGTTTGGTACTCGACACGGCGATCGAACGTCCCGCCAGGTATATCAGGACTCCACAGCTATCACAGATATCGACCGTCAGCCCGCGTCGACTGAGTTATGCACGAGCAAGGTAAGTACCTCATCCACGCGGAGATCACTGCCGACGGGGTCGTCGAACGAAGCGATGTTGTCGGCGCTATTTTCGGCCAAACGGAGGGGCTACTGGGTGACCAACTGGAGCTGCGTACACTTCAAGACGCCTCGAAAGTCGGACGGATTGACGTCACCATCGACAGCGAAAACGGCGTCTCCGTTGGCGAGGTCCAGATCACGACGCGCCTGGACAGAATCGAGACGGCAACACTGGCTGCGGCTCTCGAGACGATCACCCGGGTCGGCCCGTGTCACGCAACCGTGGAGGTCACTAGCGTCGAGGATCTCCGGGCAGCCAAGCGTCGGCAGGTCGTCGAACGGGCCCAGGAGCTGCTTGAAGAGTCCTTCTCCGGACACCTGAGCAGCGACGAACTAATCGAAGAAGTACGGTCGACCGTCGAAGTCGACGACCTCGGGGAGTACGAAGGGCTGCCAGCAGGCCCACAGATAAAAGACAGCGACGCCGTCATCATCGTCGAGGGGCGGGCAGACGTAAAACAGTTGCTTGAGGCCGGGATCGAGAATGCCGTCGCCGTCGAAGGGACGGACGTGCCAGACTCGATCGGCCCCCTATCCGAAGCGCGGACGACAACGGCGTTTCTCGACGGCGACCGCGGCGGTGAGTTGATTTATCGTGAGTTGCGTCAAGTCGCAGACCTCGACTACGTCGCCTTCGCGCCGGCCGGTAGCTCCGTCGAGGGGCTCACAGAGGAAGCCATCGTCGCTGCGTTACGAGAGAAGGTGCCGGCGGATGTTGTCGACGCCCCCGATCCGACCACCGGCAAGGGCACCACCGACAAAGACACCACCGGCAAGGGCACCACCGACAACGCCGGCAGTACGGGGCCGGATACAGATGGCCCGCGAACGATCCTGGACCATGCCGAGGCAATCGTGGGGACCGATCAAGTGCGGCTGCTTGGCGCAGACGGGAACAAACGGGCGTCTGCACCGGCAGCGGCAGCATTCGACCAGGTTGAGGAGGCAGCCGATTCACCACATGCGGTGGTTCTCGATGGGACAGTCACACAACGGTTGCTGGATATAGCCGCTCAACGCGGCGTCAGGCACGTGATTGGGACTGAGCGTGGCGAGTTGACGAAACAACCCACTGACGTGCGCCTCCGGACGGTGGATGAACTAACAGCTGTCGAGTCTAACTAAGCGATCCCGAGGGCCACAGCGATCACCCCCGCGATGAGGCCACCACTCAGCGTTGCAACGAAGTTGACACTCCCGTTACCGAGGATCGTCCCTTCGATCGTGGCTCCGAGCAGACTGTCGACGACCATCCCAGCGATCCCGGCGGTCAGGATCAAGGCTGCGCCGTGAAGGGGGACCGTCGAGAACAGCCAGTAGGCGAGACCACCGGCGAGTCCAGCGCCGGCACCGCCGGCGAGGAATCCCTGCCAAGTGACCCCGCCGTCGGTACCGGGAGGGACCGGCTCGAGGGTCGTGATGAGACGCGTCTTGCCGTATGACCCACCAATTTCACTCGCGAGGGTGTCGCTGAGGGCCGTCGCAATCGCACCCGCAAAGACGAAGACCGCTGCTGTTGCGTAGCCGACGAGGAGTCCAGAATCGACCAAGACGAAGTACACGAGGGCCGCCATCGCTGCTCCGGCATTCGCCAGGACGTTTTCACCGCCTCGGGCACCACCGTTGTCCTCGGCCACACCCAGTTCACGTTTCCGGTCGTATCGGAACTTGGTCGAGGCCCCACCGACCGCGAAGAAGGTCAACAACAAGGCGAACCACTCGTACCCGCCGAGGACGATCGTGATGAGGCCGAGTAACACCCCCGCGATCATCCCTTCGATCGAGGCTGCGTTCAACACGTAGGCGACCAGGCCAACGGCGCCGGCAACGGTGACCGCGATAGCGATCGATGAAAGCGAGGGCGTGAGCTCGACGGCCAAAAACAACCACAACAGGAAAGCAACCGAGAACAGAATCGATGGATCATCGTGGTGAAACAACATCGAGTGGATCAGCGAGCTGGCGAGTGCGCCAACCAGCACGAGCACCACCAACTCGGACAACAGTGGCGTATAGTCGGTCAGCTGTGTCATCCACCCGACGCCGAGTGTTGCCCCTACACCGCTTCCGAGAAGGTAGCCTGCAGTCGGCGAGCGGTCGAGGCGTACCCGTGCAGTGACGGCACCAAGTCTTCCGACGGCAACGAGGAGGACCGAAACCACGAAGACGACCACCGGCAGACCTTGGTATCCGGCGAGAACACCAAGAACAGCTGCCGATAAGGCAAATCCGAACAGGCCACGGAGCCGACCGGCATCGTAGTCGGCTGGCCGGGCGAAGAGGTTAAACACCGGGCCGTCGCTGATGACGACCGCGAGCAGCGCGATTACGGCAAACGGGGCGCCAGCAGCCGTCTCCAGCACCGGTGCGAGCAGCGCCAGCAAGCTGACACCGGCGAACCCTGCTGCGCGACGGACACTCGCGTGCACGTTACCGGGATTCGCCGTGGAGCCTACTTAATCGTCCCGAACCGTCCCGGAGCATTTAGGCCGACTGTACGGTTACACTCTGTGTGGGCGTCTACGATCGCTACCTAGCCCTCCGGCTTCGACGACAGGCGGAGTCTCTCCCGGGGCGCGTGGCCGTTGTTATCACCGAACGGGATCTACTGACCCCGTCGGGGTACGAGACACTCGAATCCTTCTTCGAGTGGGCCTTTGAGTTCGACGCCACGCAGGTGGTCGTCTACGTCAGCGTCCTCGACGAAGAGGCGGTCCCGGCGCTTGAGCGAGGACTCGAAGAACTGTTGCCACCGCGGGAGATGACCGTGGTCACCCCAGCCTCCACGTTGCCGGAGACCGATCCCGCACCGATTGCCGTCTACGTCGGGCTCGGGGGCACGGCGGAGTTTACCGCCGCCGTCGAATCACTCGCCGAACAAGCAGCAGCCGGTGAGCTCGATCCAACGTCGCTGACCGAAGCCGATATCGAGACGGCGCTTGCGGTTCCGCCAGAGCCCGACTTGATGATTAAAACCGGCGAGGAACGGCTAGCGGATTTCATGATCTGGCAGTCGGTGTACTCAGAGCTGTACTTTACCGACGTGAACTGGCAGCGGTTTCGCAAGCGCGATTACCTCCGTGCCCTCTACGACTACAAAGCCCGGCAACGACGGTTTGGCGAGTGACTACCGGTCCTCGACGGGCGGGGCCGTCAACTCACGGTTGTTGGTCGTCCCCCGAAACCGCTCTGCGACGGACTTGGCTTCGGCAAGTTCGACGTCTCCGATTGCTCGAAGTAACGCCAGCGCGCGTTGAAGCCGTGTTTGTTCCCACGAGGCCTCCCGATGTTGGTACGTCCGCAGGCCGCGGAGAAAGTCGACGCGGGAAAACTCGGGCCAGTACGGCGTACAGAAGTACACGGCTGCCTGGTTCCCGCTGGCGAGCCACGGAAGAAAGTTACTGGTACGTCGTGTGCCACCGGTGCGAATGATAAGGTCGACATCACTCAGGGGTTCGTCGTAGAGGTGGGTTTCGACCGTCGACCGATCGACCGCCGCAGGTGGCAGTGAGCCGTCAGCTGCACGCGCGACGATCGTACGTGCTGCTTCGAGGAGTGTTTCTCGGCCACCGTAGGCGATAGCGACGTTGATCGCAAACTGGTCGTACTCTTTGGTCGCGGCCTCGGCCTGTCTAATCGTTTCCTGTAAGAACGGTGGCAGCCGGTTGCGCTGACCGATGATCCGGATACAGACCTCGTGTTCGTGGATCTGTCGCGAGTGGGCAAACTCGGTGAGTTTCTCGTCGATCAACTCGAAGACAGCACGGCGTTGTTCCGGCGGCCGGTTGAAATTCTCTGTCGAGAACGTATACAACGTCAGCTCCTCAATGCCGAACTCTCGGGACCACTCGAGAAGCGCCTCCGTTGTCTCGGCGCCCGCCTGGTAGCCGGCTCGACGGTCGGTGTCAGCCGATTCTGCGTACCGCCGGTTGCCGTCCTGAATAACGGCGATGTGGGACGGCACGGTGTTGATCTGCTGCTTGAGGTGGTGTGTATACCACCGGCGGAGGCGTGTCCGAACGACCACGGTATCTCGTAGTTGGTCAAGCAGTAGTTATGAAAGGCCCGATTCACGAAGCCTGCGTATTGATCGGACGAGCAGCCGTACAGGTTCAGCTAATACGGCACAAAAACTAACATTCGTTTATTCTCGGATTTACTGAGTAAACAAGGGTCGATTCAAACCCAATCATTTTTATGTACGTGCCACTTCTCTCAAATTGCTATGCCAAGCGGTACGGTGGAGTTCTTCAAGGACTCCGGCGGTTACGGATTCATCGAGACGGATGCTATTGACGAAGATGTCTTTTTCCACATGGAGGACATCGGCGGCCCTGACCTTGAGGAGGGGCAAGAGGTTGAATTTGAAGTCGTCGAGGCCGACGAGGGCCCCCGAGCGAAGAATCTGACCCGCCTATAAGCGACTGCGGCATCGACTCCGGGGGAACCCGTGTACTGCGGTTCATTCTTTGGCCGTTATCGACCGTGAGAGCCGAGGCTATCGGCTGAGTGGACGAGTAACCGATACCACAAATCACACGATAATGACGGTACCAGTTGTGCGGAACTACGACACCCCCCAAGAGTCTAGTACGAAGAGTGTCAATGCTCGGATGATCTGCCGGGTTGATTCCACGGGGTCGACTGAGTACGGGTATCGTATTCGCAACAAAATAGCACCAAAAGGTATCGTACGAGCAACAACCGATAACAGCTCCCTCCCCACGGTAACCGGCGGAGGGTCCGCCTTAGAGGAAAGATGAGCCACGATGTGCCACAGAACGTCCCGGATCCGGAGTTGTACCGCCAGACACAAGCATTACTCGAACCCGGCGACATCAACCTCGCTGGCGTTATTCTGCACACACCCCTCGAGAGCGACGAGGAGCCGGCCATGACCGAGCTGACAGTCTCTATCGGCGAGGCGCTTGCGGACCTGGTGACTGACGAGGATATCTACGTGTACTCGGGCAACGACGATCCCGACTTTGGCGCCAACCAACACCAAGGGTTGACACTCACCGACGACGCCTTCGTCTGGGAGTGCCAACAGCTGTACCGAAACGGAAGCTACGATCTCATCTTCTACTTCGAGGCCGGTAGAGCCGGCGCGGAGCTTGTTGATCACATCGAGGCAGACCACGATGTGACCGCTGTCTTTGTGCCGGATCCAGCGCCCGACCGATCAACAAACAAGTAGTGCACCGTCGGGGATTTGAACCCCGGTCATCGGCTCGAAAGGCCGATATGATTGGCCGGACTACACCAACGGTGCAACCACCAGATGATACCCGATAACTAATCAAAAGCCTTCCGTTGTCCGGCCGACCGGTGCGTCGTCTGGTACGACTGTCCGGTCCAGTTCGGCCGCCAGGCTGTCGAACAGTGGGACCATGTTACGGGTGTCCGTCCGGTTGTACTCGACAAGGGTGTCTAGTGCCTGGTCGTCACCCCGCTCGTACTCCCGCCACAGGCGAACTGCATCACGACCAGAAATATCGGGGCGTTCACGCTCGATGTCAAATACCGACTCGAGGTCGGTCAGCCCACCGCTGTAGCCGAGGCGGCCGGCGAGTAAGTACAGGTCGGCGTGGGGGACCGACACCGACAGGTCGTACTGCTTTTCGAGAAACGGGACATCGAAACGTCGCCCGTTGAACGTGACGAGAAGACCCGTGTTTGCGAACACCTGGCGGAGTCTGCGGGCAGTCAGATCGCGGCCTCGTACGAGTGTCGTTGTGTCCCCGTCACGATGCAGCGAGACCGTTGTCACCACCGCACTGTGCGGCGCAAGACCAGTCGTCTCGATGTCGAGAAAGGTCGTTTCCTCGGGGAGTGTCCCGTACAGGCGCCAGTGTGCCTGTCGGGGGACCGTCCGGGCGAAAAACTCGACCTCCCGGGCTGCGAGACAGGACCGGGCCTGTGCAATGTACTCCTCGATCCGGCGGGCGCGGGTTTGGCCGACGACAGGGACATCGGGGTCGAACGCATCCCAGTCGGTGACGCCGGCTGTCCAGAGCTGTTGTTCGGTCTGTTCGCCGACCCCACGGACCGGAATGAAGCTGTTCTCGATGCGCACGCGGACTCTGACTAGTGGCGTATCGGTATAAGAGTCGTTGGATTCCGGACAGCCACAACTCCCCGGACCAGCGTGAAAGCTCAAGGCCTGTGATCGCAGTCGCTGGCCGGAAAGCTTGGTACCAACCACCCGGGGCAACGCGAACGCCTGTCAGGATGGGCCTGGTCATCGAAGCGGCGACACAGGTCGGCGTGATCGGTGGAGGCGCATCAGTTCCTACAGCAGTCGAGAAGCGGATCGATCGCCCGCGACTGGTCAGCCTGAGACGACACAACAAACTGCCGCCGGAACAGCCAACGGCGTTTGCGGTCCCCCGAGAGCTTGCGGATGCGGTCGCAGAACTCACTGTCTCCCACGGGTGATCGCCGCCTCGATCCGGTCGGCAAGCACCTGTTCGGATGCAGTTCCATCGGCAAGGGCTGTGGTCACAGCGCTGAGCTGTGGTGGTGTTCCAGAGAGATACACACCACCGTCTTCACGGGCCACGATCGCCGCGTCGGTATCGAGACCCGCGATGTGCTCAACAACGTCCTCAGGTAAGTCGCCAATCAGAAACGACACCGTCACCACGTCCGTCGGGGACTGGGTCTCCGAGGCGCCAAAGCGCTCGTGTCTAGCCGCCTCACGTCGGGAGACGCCGGGCAGCTCGACGACAGTCGGGGCTCCCGGCGCTGTGACACGTGGCTCGCGGAGGGCGTTGGCTACCTGGACCACCTCGGCCGTGGTCTGGGTATCGTGTGTCCGGATGATATGTGCACCACGGTCGACCTCAAGGGTCGCCGCAGCGAGACTAACGGCGAGTTGCTCGTCGGTATCGAGTGTCCCGGCGAGTGCGCCGAGGAAGTCTTCGCGGTTCGTTGCCGTCAGTATCGGCCGCCCGAAGGCACGAAACTCACGCAGCCGGCGCAACAGCTCCCAGTTATCCTCGAACTCTCGGTCGTCATACCAGCCACCGAAGGCAGGGTCGATAACTGTCTTGTCGGTGACCCCATCACGTAGTAGTGCCTCGAAGATATCGTCGATCGTCTTGAGCGCTCCCGGACTACTGAGATCCGGTGGACTCGCCATCTTGATGACGGGCACGTCGTGGTCCATCACGGTCGGCTTCATCTCGGGGTCTGCGAAGCCACAGACGTCGTTGATCACGTCGAAACCGTAGCCGATTGCTGCTTCGGCGACCTCCGCGTAGCGTGTTTCGAGTGAGACTGGGATGTCGGACTCGATGTAGTCTAACACAGGCGCTGCAGCTGCAAGCCGTTCGAGCTCGTACTCGACGGGTTCGGCCTCGTACTTCGGGTTGGCCGACTGGAGACCGATATCGATGATGTCAGCCCCAGCCGGGACGAGGTCATCGTCGATAATCGTGGCAGCGTCTTTGGGGTCGGTGTAGACGCTTGGCTTGTACCCCGACCGCGGGCTCATATTGAGGACACTCATCACACGCGGTGGGTGTCCGTCTCCGACGGGAACACCACCGATCGAGACCGTATCCATAGGCCCAGCGTAGCCTGCCAGGCTCTTAACGCTCCTGAACCAGACCGGCAAGGGACGAAGATCCTACCGCACGCACTCGGGGATCCCGGCAGCAATCCACTCCTCGATCGGAAGTGACTCTGCGCTGGCAACCAGTGACGCCCACTTGGTCGGGTGGCCGTCGACGGCCCGTTCGAGTGCCGCCGCGAACCGGTCGGTGTCGTGTGGATTGACGGTCACGGCCCCATCGAGATGTACGGCTGCCCCACAGAACCGGCTCAACACGAGTTCTCCCCGGCGTCCACCGGCAGCGGCTGCGAGGGTGGACTCAATAGCAGTGAGATTGAATCCGTCAACGACCGGTGTCACGACCGCAACGTCGGCACCAGCAAGCAGCCCGAGTACCGCCTGCCGGTCGACCTCGTCTTCGATGTAGACGATCGGCTGCCACTCAGGTGTTCCAAACCGGTGGTTGAGTGCTGCCACCCGATCGCGGACCCGCTGTTGGTACCGCTCGTAGGCCGGAATCGCCGACCGTGTCAGTGTGCCCTTCTGGACGAATCGGACTGCGCCGTGGAGGTCGGGACGGCGCCGGAGCACTGTCTCGATTGCGTCCAGTCGCTTGAGAATCCCCTTCGTGTAATCCAGGCGGTCGACGCTGACGTAGACCGTCTCTTCGTCGCCGATGCCGTACCGGGTCGCCATGTCTGCCCAAAGCTGTCGTGGTGATGCGGTCGCGACCGTCTGGCGGATCTCCGCCGCGTCGACCCCAATCGGCTGCACGTATACCTCGGTCTGCTGGCCATCGTACTCGACTGTCGCTCCGGAGACTGTGGCGTCGGGGCAGAGACGGCCAACGGTATCCAGGAAGTCTTGACGGTACGAGTCGAGATGAAACCCGATCCTGTCGTTCGCGAGAAGCCCCTCAAGTAGTGCCGTGGCACCCGGTGCGCGGGCTAGAGATGCTGGCTCCGGCCACGGAATATGCCAGAAGTGGGTGAGATGAACCGGTCCCGGTGCCCGACGACGAACGAAGCGAGGCGCCAGCGCGAGGTGGTAGTCCTGGAACCACACGACCTGGCGGTCCGTCCCGAGGTTGTCGACGACCGCCCCAGCGAACTGTTCGTTTACGCGACGGTACGCGTCTCGGGCGCCCGGGGGAGCAGTGACACGGCTAACGAACCGGTGGGCGAGTGGCCACAACAACCGGTTGCTGTAGCCGTAGTAGTAGCCATCTAGATCCGACTCGTCGAGTTGGAGTCGCTGGAGGTGGTAGCGTGACTCACCCGGGGGCACAGCGAGGCGGCCGTCCGGTGTGGCGGTGAAATCAGCATCGCCACTCCCCCAAGCGATCCAGGTCCCGCCGGTCGACCGCATCGTCGCGTCCAAGGCCGCAGTCAGGCCGCCGGCCGGCCGTGAGATCGTCTCCGGCCCCGTGTGAACGTACGGCTCCCGGTTCGACACCACGAAGAGGCCGTTTAGGCCCGGCGACACGGACGGATCAGGCCCCGACATCGCCTGCTACCGGGGTCGGAGCCGCTTGGGTGTAAGTTACGAGAGAAAAGGTATCGTACGCCTCAACCGACTGTGTCTCCCAGCCCGTGCCAAGATACGGAAACAGCCGGCTGCCCGCGGGGTGTTCCGGGATCTCTGAGATGTACGCGACATCGGCGTGGGGCAAGAACAGTGAGTAGATCGCTGCGCCACCAATGATGTACGCCCGGGCGTCAATGTCGGCGGCCGTCGCGACCGCACTCGCAGGCGTGTCGACGTACGTTCCGGAGGCCGAATCATCGGTTGGGGGATCGCGTGATAGGACGATCGGTGTCGTCCCGTCGATTCGGTCCATCTCGTCGAACGTCCGTCGGCCGACGATAACGGGATGGCCGGCAACACGCTCGGTGTACTGCGTGTAATCTTCTGGATAGTGCCACGGGACCGAGTTGCCCGTACCAATCACACCGTTTTCCGCAACAGCACAGACGACTGCGAGTTCGACCATATCACCACTAAACGGGCAAGCGTCTTGAATTAGGTGACCGCTCATCCCGATGATTCGTAACACCAATTTTACTGACGGATTAATAACCAGTCAACAGTAGATGAGGAATCAGTTCAAAAAAGAATCAAGGGGGATTCCCCGTCCCACCGTGGGCGGGGTTGAACCTGACGACATCCGTACTTATTATAAACTGTTAATACTTTGTTGAATACATGGCGTCGGGTGAGTCTCACCGTCGAACTCTCATTACCAAGCTCAGTCTTCGGTCTGAGCATGATGAGCAACTGCTACTCGATACGATTAATGAGTGGCGCGACGGCTGTAATATCGGCAGCGACCTCGCATGGGAAACTTGCCATACCAAGTCCGATGTCAGAAAATTGGTCGCGTCGCACACTACTCCCGAGGAATACGTCTGACGTGCGTCTGACGAACAGCTATCGTCTGACCGCTCATTGAACGGAGTGATCATTCATGCCGTCCGTGGTCCCCCACAACAACGTCGCTGTCCGCCAATTCCTCACTCCGTTCAAATCGGCGTTTACGATCCGATTGGACGGCTCAACCTGGCCGAACTGGGAACGGACCTGGATCCATGCTGATCAGTACTTTAGAGCCCTGCTTCGTCCGGGCAAGCGCAAGTCCATCACAGGCCTGGCTTCCCGCGTCGGTGCCGATCAAGAACGACTCGAACGGTTTGTTCGAGAAAGTGCCTGGGAGCCTGCAGGGGTCCACGACCAGCTGCAGGCGACCGTTCCTGATGCGATGAACGGACCCGACGCAGCGATCATCGTCGACGGTATGGAGATTCCCAAGGAGGGCAATCACAGCGTCGGTGTTGGCTCCCAATGGTGCGGAGCCACAACATCTGTCGACAACTGCCAAGTGACCATCAACTGTACGCTCGCTCGTCCAGGCGCTGATCGCAACGCCGATCAGCGCACCTGGCCGCTTGGCTCCCGGCTTTATGTTCCCAAAGAGTGGACTGGCGAGGACGAGACCGTCTACGACAGCCAACAAGAACGCGAACAGTACGCCCAGCGAATCGCTGACGCTGCGATCCCGCCAGAAGTCAGCCACCAGCCCAAGTACGACATTGCGGCTGACTTGATCGAACAGGCCGTTGATGCCGATATCGAGCACGCCTGCGTGCTCGGTGACGCCAATTTCGGTCGACGCTCGTCGTTCAGAGAACGACTGCGCGAGTTGAGCAAACCGTACGTTCTCGCCCTCGAAACAGGTGGACTGAACGTCGTTGCCGAGTCCGCACCAGTCCTTGAGCCCGGTCCAACCGACAAGCGAGGCCCGCCACGTCAGTATCACACCGTTCCCGACGATGTCGACCCAGAAACAGCCGAGGACATCGCTGGTCAGCCCGAGGACGAAGACTGGACAGACGTAACCTGGAGTGAAGGAACGAAGGGCGATCTCACAGGGTCGTTTTACTGGAAGCGCGTCCGGGTGTGCACGGACGCGTACTTCGGTCGTGTTGGCAAAGAAACGGGCTGGCTGGTCCTGCAGCGTGCTCACCACTCGGGCACCAACGACGGCGAAGGCGAACTTGCAGCCTGGCTGTGCTGGGGACTCGACGAGTCCTCACTCGAGGACCTCGTCGAGTGGGCGCATCTTCGGTGGACGATTGAACAGTATCACCGCGATATCAAGCAAGTGCTGGGCGCTGACGAGTTTCAAGGCCGAACCTGGCGTGGGTTTCACCACCACATGGCGATAGTGATGCTCACTCAGGCGTTTGTCGCGACCCACCGCCTCGAAACTGGTGAGCAAGGCGCCGAGCTTGACTCCTTCGAGGAAGTCACCAGACAGCTGGTCCGGATTGCGGCGATCCAGCGGTTGATCGACGAGCATGGGCTGAACAGAGCAACAGCTGAAACGATCGGCACAGACATGTTGCGTGGGTTCTCCGAGTGGAGCTGACGTGCTCATCGTCGGTAGCTGCCTCTCTGTTGAGCTGCTGGACTCGGCAGCAACTGGACTCAGTGCTGTCTACGTCGGGTCACACTGTCATATCTGACGGTGTCGTCGTGATCGTCGAACCAGTTGCTTCATCGAGATCGAACGTGCCGTTCTGGCTCTGTTTACCCAACTGAACGAGCGCAGATCCCGCCTGATCGGCGGGATCAGCTTCCGAATCGAGAATATTCCTCGGAAGTAGTGTGCGACACGACCAACTTCCTTGCACTGAAACTCAACTCTTCTGAGAATTGGTTCGAGAAACTGTTATATTACAATGCTCGACTTTGCACGTTGTTATATGGCCTCTGTTAGAGAACGGTAGAGCTGCTGAGAGTAGCGATTGCTGTTGGTATCCGTGGTGAGATCTCCGGCTGCAATCACTGATCTGATCCGCAAACCGGCACCAAACGACGGTCGTCGCCACAATGCAGAACGGGTAGAGGTCGTCAAAACGGTCGAAAAGAGACGTTTCAGGACCTCTATCGACCCCAGTTATAAACATGCAAAGCTGAGTTACAATGTATCGGGATGAGCGTAGGTGGCAACGGCAGGCCGGTCAGACCACCCGCAGCATCCGTCGGCTGACTCGACCGGTTCGGACCTTCTGCCAGCCACGCAGTGACTCTGCGACCGTCGGGTCGTCGAGGTCGACCCGCAGGACATCGAGCGTATCGAGCTTGTCGGGAGCGGCAACGATCTCCACGGTTGCCTCGGCCAGTACGGCCGGTGAAATCTGGTCGTTCCCACGACCGAAGACGAAGCCTTGGCCGCCGATGGGGGAGACGACGACGACGTGGTTGCCGTCGATAACGTCGAGAATCTCGGACTCGGTTGCATCCTGGACAAGAACACGGCCACCCTCCGCAGTGGCCTCCCAGACGTCAACACCAATCGGGGTCCCGGAAACTCCAAGTTCGGCCTTGACCGCGTTCAACGTCCCGCCAGGACCGAGTACGTACCGCCGTCCAGGAGTGACCGACGCAGCCACCCCGGCTGCGATGCCCGCAACGCTGCCGTCGGTGCGTTGCTTTGCCCCTTGGAGTGCATCGTCGACGGGGACCGGACGAACCGCCCTGACATCGGTTTGGATCTCTCCGTCACGGTAGGCGTCCTCGTCAAGGTCGTTGACCTCGCGGTCCACGGTCCGGTCGAACGTGGTTACGATCCGGCCTGCCGCGTCAGGTGAGACAGCGAAGACACCGGAGTATACCTTGACACCCGCTGGAACGCCCAACATCGGCGTGTCTGCATCCCGGGCATCAAGCGCCGCCGCCACGTCGGCGGCCGTCCCGTCACCACCAACGAACAGAATGACGTCCACACCGGCGTCGACGGCTGCATCGACAGCCGCCTGTGTATCGGCTGCCGTCGTCGTCGCCGGCTGGTGTGTGTGTGCCGGCGCCGTTTGAACCGAGAGAACGACGGGATCGAGTCCCGCCGCACGCGCCTCGTCGGCCCCCATCATGCCGGGTGCAGCGTGGACGGTGACCGTCCGGTCACTGTTTGCGATTGCAGCAAGGGCCGCGCGAGCCCGCTTGGGGGCACGTGGTGTTGCACCACGTTGGCGGGCTGTCTCTACGTTGTTATCGGTCCCCTTCAGACCGACACGACCGCCCATGCCGGCGATTGGATTAACGACGACACCGATGTGCATTCGTAGACCAGAGACAGACGTATAGAATCACAGCTCCCGCCAGGTTCGATCACAGCCCGGACAGCTGTGTACAACGCCGAGCTCATCGGGGTCGTTCTCCGTCGCCAGGGTCTCCCCGCAGTTCGAACACACGAGCCGGCCGTAGGTGTCCTTCTCGAGTTCGTCACGTCGGAGCCCCTTGTGGACCGATTTCATATGTCCTCCTTGGTAGCGGCCGGACAAATACCCTAGGGTCAGGCCTGGTGGTTGCCCGCAGCCGTGTCTGCTTGTCGGATCGGCTCCGGAAGCTTGTAGTCCGATGTCGTGGCCTGGACCAGTGCTGTCGCACGGTCGACGGTGACCCGGTGGCCCGGGCTCACGTACACGGGATTGATGTGTCGGTCGGGGCTGTCGTACTGCCGTGTCTGGACCGCGGCGCCGAGTCGTGTACCCGCCTGGGCCGTGACCGAGTTATCGGCCACGATCGGGACGTGATCGCCAGTATCGAGCCCATCTGTACTGGCTGTCGGGCGGCCACACAGAAGCGACTTCGTGATCCCAACGGTTGGACACTCTAGCACCACGCCGAGATGGGTCGCGAGCCCGGCCTGGCGGTAGTGCAACCGACCGCTACCGTCGACGAGGATCACCGCTGGGTCTGTCTCGAGGGCTTCAAGCGCATGGAGTGCTGCCGGCGCCTCCCGAAACGCCAACAGCCCAGAGACGTACGGCATCGAAACGTCGACAGTGGCCTGGGCCATTTCGACGACAGTCCAAGTGGCCGACCGGCGGCGCATCGCGACGGTGGCACTATGTACCTGCGTTGCCGTCTCGGTCTCCACGACGGCCTGGTCAACCCCGACTACGGGGCCGTTGGTGTCGGGTGGTGGAGTCGCAGATGACGCTTCGAAGGAGGCCACCGTGGCGATATCACGCTGGAGTCGTTTCATCGCAGCGCGGTCTGCCGTCGGATCGGGCTGAAACCACGGTCGGACGACGGTCGGCATTCTACAGCCGCCCACGTCCGGGGCCACGGCCGGCTCCGAGACGGACCTGCTGTGGTGGTTGCAGGCCGCCTTGTTGTTTGAGCCGGTACCCGTAGCCCAGTCCCACGAGCAACCCGACGAGGTGGGCGATGTGGTTGATCCCGAAGGCAAACGGGGCGCCGATAGCGATGAATAACACCGAGGCAGCAACGATGATTCCGACGAGGGTCTGCAGCGAGACCGGGACCGGCGGGATCAGCAGCATCACCCGCATCGAGGGATTGAGCACCGCCAGAGCACCCAGGACCCCGAGGACGGCACCACTGGCACCGAGAGACCCCGTCATAACTGGGAGCTGCGTGTAGACCAAGGCCGTAGCGGCACTGGCAATAATGCCGCTGCCAAGAAACAGCAGGCTGAAGCGTTTACTACCGGTCACCCGTTCGAGCTGGGGGCCGAAGAAGTACAACACGAGACTGTTAAACGCGACGTGTGCGAGGCCCTCCGGAGAGTGTGCGAAGACCGAGGTAACGTACGACCAGACGTGAAGCAGGTTGTTCGCTTCCAGAACGAACACCGTTCCGTGGAGTCCCGGAGCGACGATTCGCACGATCTGTTGGAGCAAGAATGTAATCCAGATAACCACCAAGAATACGTACGCCATGTTGTTCCGGAAGTACGCGCCGATGCCCCCGGGTGACGGAGTCTGGTCGGGAAACACGTCGTCGGCACGTGACTGTGACGACCGCTCTGTCGACCCAAAGTCACTGTCGAAATGCCCGGTGCCAGCCGTGCCGCTGTACTGGTTTAGCCCAGGACAGTCGTGGTGTTCGGGCAACCGGTGTTCCGAACAGAAGGTGTCACCACACCGGTGACACTCATACGGCATCGACACCTCCTCACCACAGACATCACAGGTTGCCATTAGTCCGCATAAGAGGGAGCCCCAAAAGGGAGTTGCGGTTGGGCGACACACACACTTTTTGCTTCCGCTACCCTTAGGGTGGATGTGAAACGGTACCAACGGAAGCAGCTCCTCGAGCGGGTCAAGCGAGACGGCGCCACGGTCGGCGAGCGGATCCCCGAGGAGATCACAATCGAGGCCGAACCGGTCGCGCTTCAGGAGTTCGTCTTCGAGTTGCGCTGCCGGGAGACGTATCCCAAAAGCGAGCGCGAGCGGCTCCAGCGGGCGAAGCGGAGGCTACGACGTGGACGGCGCAACCGGTACCAGCGACTCGAGTCCGCCACGATCAGCCACAACGAAGGACAACGGCTGGTCGCCGAGATCATCGGGATCGACCGGGCACTAGCAGCACTGGATAGCCTCCAGCCGACCAGCATCGAGGCTGAGGCCTCGGAGCAGGCCCTCGCAGACAAGCGCCGGTGGGTTAGGTTCCTCAAACGGGCCCTCGGCCGTGAAACGACCACACGATGAGTGAGATCGACAACAGCGAGCTTGCGGGGATGCTCGAAGAGTTCGCCCAGCGCCTCGAAGCGCTTGATGTGGAGTACAAACCGACGGCCTACCGGCGGGCTGCAGAGGCGGTTGCCGATCAGCCACAAAACGTCGCGGCGATGATACGGGAGGATCCGGACGCAGTCACCGCAATCGACGGCGTCGGCGATGCAATCGCAGCCAAGCTCGAGGCCTACGTGCAAACCGGCACCGTCGAAGAACTCGAAGAGCTGCGCAGCGAACTGCCTGTCGAGATCGGAGCGTTGACCGCGATCGACGGGGTCGGCCCGAAGACTGTGGGGCGGTTGTACGACGAGCTGGGCGTCCAGACAGTTCCAGAGCTCGAGCGGGCAGCTCGTGACGGGGAGATCCGAACTGTCCACGGGTTCGGCCCCAAAACGGAGGCGAACATCATCGAGAACATCACCTTCACAAAACGCGCCCAGCGCCGGGAACTGCTTGGCGACACGCGTCCGGTTGCAGACAGGCTCCGCGACCGGTTGTCCGCACTCTCTGAGACCGACCAGTGCGGGCTTGCGGGATCGATTCGCCGGTGGAAGCCGACAGTCGGTGACATCGATATTCTCGTCGCAACGACGGCTCCAGCGGCAGTTGTCGACGTCTTTCTCGCCGCCGGTGACCAGACACTCGAAGCCGGTGCCACGAAGGCGAGTATCCGTCTCGACGGCGTGCAGGCAGACCTCCGTGTCGTCGACCCGGACGAGTACGGGAGTGCACAACAGTACTTTACCGGCAGCAAGGCTCACAACGTTGCGCTCCGCCAGTACGCCCTCGATCAGGGAGTATCACTAAACGAGTACGGCGCCTACCGCGTCGATGCAGACGGCGAGCCGACCGACCGGATCGCCGGCGAGACAGAGTCATCGATGTACGAAGCGCTGGGGCTGCCGTGGATCCCGCCAGAGTTGCGCCAGGGAACCGGCGAAATCGAGGCCGCCGCAGACGGGGGCCTGCCCCGGTTGCTCGATCAGGAGGCAGTCCGGGGCGACCTCCACGTCCACACCGCTGCCTCGGATGGCGGCGCCAGCATCACGGAAATGATTGAGGCGGCCGCTGCGTTCGGACACGACTACATCGCAATCACCGACCACGCAACCGGTGCCGGGCTGCCAAGCGGGATCGGGCTCGAGGACGACGCCTTGGCAACACACCGGGACCGTATCGAGCGTGTGGCGGCTGAGGCCCCAATTGAGGTGTTCACCGGCGTCGAGACGAACATTGCAGCCGACGGCGGGCTCACGACCGCCGACGAGCTACTCGAGACCCTGGATCTCGTCGTTGCATCCCCACACGCGGGGCTTCAAGGGGACGGAACAGACCGACTCATCGCCGCCATGGACCATCCCGCAGTCGACGTTCTCGGGCACCCGAGTGGCCGACAGATCAACCAGCGCAGCGGCCTCGATATCGATCCGGCTGCGCTTGGAGCCGCAGCAGCCAAGACCGACACCGCCTTAGAGATCAACAGCAACCCGATCCGACTCGACCTCTGGGGGGAGGCCGTTCGAGCCGCGGTCGACGCTGGCGCACGGATCGCGGTCAACACCGACGCACACAGTCCTGCGGAGTACGAGCATCTCCGATACGGCGTCCACACCGCTCGTCGTGGGTGGGTCAGCGAGGCAGACGTCTTGAACGCCCGCCCCGCCGAGGCGGTCGTGTAACCATGCGCCTCCTCGTCGACACGATGTGTGGCGGCATTGTCAGCTACCTCCGGATGTGTGGCCACGATACGGCGTACGCGATGGACCGGGGCATCGAATCTGACGGGGAACTCAAACAGGTAACGACAGACGAACAGCGCAGACTCGTGACACGGGATCAGGATCTTGCCACCACCACTGACGGAATCCTCCTCACCGCGACGAGCACGGAAGGCCAACTCGCCGAGCTGGCTGATGCCGGTGTCGAGTTGGTACTCCGGGAGCGTCCACAGTACTGTGGCAACTGCAACGGCCGGTTGCGCGTCGTCGGGCCCGACGAGCAGTCGACGACGCCGGCCTACACACCGGAGCCATCAGAGAACGACCTCTTCGCGTGTCAGGAGTGTGGACAGTACTTCTGGCGAGGAAGCCACTGGGATCGTGTTGAGACGACTCTCGCCGATCTCTAGTCGGACCGGTTCGATTCCCAGGCAGAACAGGCTTCCATGTCTTCAAGAGGCCGGTCGTGATGCGCACAGTACGGACGGAAGTTCGTTGTGTGTTCGTCGTACTCGAATGACCGACAGTTTCCGCAGTACCGGTCCGTCGCCGGGTCCGGGCTCGTGATCTCGTCGTCTACGACACCACCGTCACTCGTCGGCGACGACTGGGCGGCAGCCGGGGGTTCTGGATCTGATCCAAAGGTACCGACGCTGCTGAGACCCCCGGGGTCTGTGGAGGCTGCCTCACGGTGGATTATATTCGGTGAGGAGAGGGTCAGCGAGATCATCCCGCCCGGTGTGTTCCGCCGTTTGAGGGTCACGATCCCGGCGAACAGACAGTACGCGAGCACCAGGATCCCAAGCCCGTAGATCGTCGCGACGACCCCGGTCAGGCCGCGACCGAAGCCTGCCCAATGCTCGGGGTAAGCGTACCAGAAGGACGCGACGCCGAGAAGCGTGATACTGGCGCCGACGGCCGTTGCGAGTCGCAGTACTGACCGTGCCGGCAAGACGATAGCGACACCGACGAGAACGGCCGGAGCTGCACAGCCCAACAAGAGCCCGGTGTATAACCGAGCAGTGTAACTGCCAGGGAAGAGGGCGCCGACGAGAATACCCACGACTGCAAGCAGTGTCCCGAGGGCCAACACGGAGCCGCCGGCCACAAGGCGGCGGCGGGTGGTCACCCCACTGACGCCACCATCGTACACATCCCCGATGCTTGGCATATAACGGCATAGAAGACGGAGTGTCAAAACATTACGTCAGACATGTCTCAGGCATCCAATAGGACACTGCAGGCAACAAAAGACATATCGGCACAAAGGACACAGTTATCATAACTATCCCGAGCCATGAACGAAGTTCAACTTGAAGTTGCGAAGGCCTACCCGAACGACTCCGGGCGGGGGATCGCACGGCTAGATCCGGACACGTTGTTGCACCTCAAGCTCAGCCCCGGCGACATCATCGAGATTGAGGGCAGCAGCACGACAGCAGCGAAGGTATGGCGCGCAGACCGGCAGGACTGGAACACAGACACCGTCCGCATCGATGGGTTCACGCGGCAAAACGCCGATGTCGGGATCGGTGAACGTGCCACGATCCGCAAGGCAGAGGCCACGAAGGCCGACCGGCTAATCCTGGCGCCCCCCGAAGACGCGAGTGTTCAGTTTGGCGCCGACGCTGCGGGGATGGTCAAACGTCAGATCCTCAAACGCCCGGTCGTCAAGCGCGACATCGTGCCGGTGATGTCGAGTACCAACCATCCGTTCATGCGCTCACCGGGACAAGCGATTCCGCTTATTGCTGTCGAGACCGAACCGGAGGGCGTTGTCCTCGTTACCGAAGATACAGACGTCGAGTTGCGTGAGGAGCCCATCGCTGGCTACGAGAAAGCCGGTGGGGGGATCACGTACGAGGACATCGGCGGCCTCGAGAACGAGATTCAGCGTGTCCGGGAGATGATTGAGCTGCCGATGAAACACCCGCAGGTGTTCAAGAAACTCGGGATCGAGCCGCCACAGGGTGTGTTGCTTCACGGGCCGCCAGGGACCGGGAAGACACTCTTAGCGAAGGCAGTCGCAAACGAGACGTCGGCCAGTTTCTTCTCCATTGCCGGCCCCGAAATCATCTCGAAGTACTACGGCGAAAGCGAACAACAACTGCGTGAGATCTTCGACGAGGCGAGCGAAGAGGCGCCATCGATCGTCTTCATCGACGAACTAGACTCGATTGCGCCCAAACGGGAGGACGTAACCGGCGAAGTAGAACGTCGTGTCGTCGCCCAACTATTGACCATGATGGACGGTCTCGAATCGCGCGAGCAGGTCATCGTCATCGCAGCCACCAACCGGGTCGACAGCGTCGATCCGGCACTGCGACGCCCAGGGCGGTTCGATCGTGAGATCGAAATCGCCGTCCCGAACGAAACAGGCCGCAAAGAGATTCTCCAGATTCACACCCGCGGGATGCCGTTGTCTGACGATGTCGACCTGTCGACACTCGCCGACGAAACGCACGGTTTCGTTGGAGCCGATATCGAGTCGCTGACCAAGGAGGCAGCGATGAAAGCGCTCCGGCGGTACCTCCCCGAGATCGATCTCGATCAGGAGGATATTCCGCCGAGTTTGATCGACCGGATGATCGTCAAACGAGAGGACTTCAACGGCGCCCTCAGCGAAGTCGACCCATCCGCGATGCGTGAGGTGCTCGTCGAACTGCCGAAGGTGACCTGGGACGATATCGGCGGCCTCACGTCGGCAAAAGGACAGGTCAAAGAGTCCGTCGAGTGGCCGATGCAAAACCCCGAGCGGTTCACTCGACTGGGCGTTACTCCGCCAAAAGGCGTTCTCCTGTACGGCCCCCCAGGGACCGGCAAGACCTTGATGGCCAAGGCCGTCGCCAACGAGACAAACGCGAACTTCATCTCCGTGCGCGGACCACAGCTGCTCTCGAAGTGGGTCGGAGAGTCCGAGAAGGCAATCAGACAGACCTTCCGGAAAGCGCGACAGGTAGCGCCGACGGTCATCTTTTTCGATGAGCTCGACGCACTGGCGCCGAACCGGTCTCAAGACATGGGGACAAACGTCTCCGAGCGGGTCGTCAATCAGCTGCTGACGGAACTCGACGGGCTCGAGAAGATGGAGGAGGTCATGGTGATCGGCGCAACTAACCGGCCCGATATGATCGATCCGGCCTTGATCCGGTCCGGGCGATTTGACCGCCTCGTGATGGTGGGCCAGCCCGACATCGACGGTCGTGAACGAATCTTCAAAATCCACACCCAAGACACGCCGCTTGCCGCCGATGTCAGCCTCCGCGAGCTCGCCGAACGGACCGACGGCTACGTCGGCTCCGACCTCGAGACGATCGCCCGTGAGGCCGCAATCGAGGCCCTGCGGGATGATGCCGAGGCAACAGCCGTCAACATGAAACACTTCAGGCGGGCAATCGAATCCGTCCGGCCGACGATCACCGACGAGCTGCTTGAGTACTACGACCGCATCGAAGAGGAGTTCAAAGGCGGCAGTGCAGATCCCACGAGCGGCCGCCGCAACAGCCGAATCGGATTCCAGTAACCACCCAGCCACGCAGACCGCTTCCGATGGGTGTCCCCGGGTGCGCCGGCCCCGGTGCCTGCGGTATCGTGTCGAGACCACGGCAGACCGGTCACGCATGTCGCGAACCACCACGGAGTCACCGCTTTGACCTCCTCCCCGCGCTGAAGCGCTGTCTGTTACCCATAAGATCACCGAGACTCAAACGGACGCCTTAGACGCTGTCGACCCCGGTCTGTGCTTGAGATATCGAGCGATTCAAACGGTGGTATCGGCGGTGGGGAGTTACTGAATGCCGATAAAACGAGATCGGCAAACCCGTTCTATGAGGGTGATACATCCGTGGATATCGGTGTTTGCAGCCGGGGGCATCGATCTCGACGGCGACGTGCTCTGTGGGGTACTTGTGGGGAAAAGACAGGACTGCAGTCGTGGGATGAAGCGCGTACGGTTGATTATCGGGCAGTACGAACTTTTTATTGCCGAGTTCCGGGCAAGGACGAACGAGCCCGCTGTCCGGAA
>OBKM01000083.1_pt1 | contig 41924 bp, 54 predicted proteins | sample 1519691 | NCBI WGS metagenome assembly OBKM01 (sample SAMEA37050418, study PRJEB22526) | metagenome | biome: saline pan; feature: lake; material: water | place: Egypt | collected 2015 | depth 0.5 m
ACCAAGCCCTGAGGTCAACTGCCTCGGGACCAAGTTCCGAGACTTGATACTGGACTTCCGTTATCTCCGAATAACTCGGCAGGCGTGAGGTCACCACTCACGTCCACTGTCTCTTACTTGAGGGCCAGACGACCGTTGGCCCATCTACCGCCAGACATTCGCCCGCGGTGATGCTCCCGCAGTATCTGGAAGTGATGTTCTCTGCCGCATTGTAACCTGTACTTATCTCGTACTCAATAGCCTTTGGTTTCGATAATGGTGGTAGTCTTGCTTGTTGATGTTGGTGTTGTAACGTGTATATCGACTCCGATGCCAATGATTTGATCTTGTTTTGCTTCCCGAGTGATAACCCCGTTAGATGTCGAGAGGTCAGCCGATTTTTGTGTATTATATTTCTCGACCGCAGTCGTTGCAGCCGTGTTATTTCTCGTTATTCGATATATCACTGAGCTATCTTGCTTACTTTGCTCAATTGTGTCTACTTTCTGATCAAAATCTTTGATAAACTGCTCTGTAGTATTTTCCTGGTTGCCGTGTGTTACGTTCACTTTTGCTTGATGGGCTGCCATCTCCACTGCTTCCAGTGCGTCAGATCCTGGTTGCTTTTGGTTAACTTGCTGATCACCGGCATATCCGAGTTGGATGTATGCCATAAATATCAAGACCAATGCCACGGCAACAACGCCGGAGGTAAGTAGTACGAGCTGTCCTCGGGACCGATTGCTGTGACTATACATAGTAAATATTCACCTCTATTTCGCCATGAGGCGTGACTTGTGTTGCCGTCCCGACGTCCGCTCTTGGCGGGGGTATATCTCCAACCGTTCCGTATGGTGTCTTCACATAATATTTCACTTGCTCTGGGAGCATTGATGAGATCCGTTTATCAATGTCTTCTCGCTGCTGTTCGAACGTATCTTGAGAATCTATGTGACCAATCGCGGTTGTGTTTTCTCCTCCCGTCGCTGCTATCACTGTTGCAGTGTCATCTGCATATATCTCTAGCTGCGGACCTTCTGTCCCTGTTCCCAGGAAGTTTATTGTGATAAGTGTTAAAATACTAAAAATGAGCAATATTCCAATCCCGACTTCTAGCATTGGAATTGATAGCCGACCTCGGTTATTCATTTGTCTACCTCCACAGTCACACTTAGTATTCGCTCTGTCTTCGTCGTCTGATAGCTAACAGTTAGATTACCTTCTGTTGCCGTAACTGTTGATGCTGATGCTGCCGATAATGGAACTGTATAATTGCCGGTAAGTCCGGTCTTATTTTGTAACGCAGTCCTGTTATCCACCAATACTTTCTCTGCCCCGTTGACATTAATTATACATGTCTGTACCCCCTGTGGAATTGATAATTCTGATCCTGTTTTCGTCTTTTTCTCTTGATCGACAACTATTCGGTCTACTGTCGTTCCTTCTGTCACCGTCCCAAATGCGTACTGTTTCTTACCATCAACTTGAACTTCTACACCACTTACCTCGGAACGAAGAGGTTCGACTGCTTGCTCACTGTACACATCAATCTGGCTAGTGTTGAGATACGGAGTACTACCTTCAGGGGACGCCACTATTTGATCACTGTACGCTTCAGCAAGCTGCTGTTCAGATGCATCTCTGTCTGCTGTAGAGAAGGCAACATCCGCAACTGTAATCGTGCCGCCAAGCAGCAGTGTTAATACAATCAGTGCGGTTGTCAGTGTCAGAATATTTGTCCCCTCACCGATCACCGTCTTTCACCTCCGAGCAATTTAGAAGTTGTATGCGATACTCTTCTCCATGTGTTCTGATCTTAATGATTGTCTGTTCTGTACTATTCCAGGTCCCTGTAGCGTTGATCTGATGTTCTGGGCGTGTAAGCGGATGCGTTATACTCCCGACTTCAGAGTGTTGAATTAAGTGTACTTTTCCTTGATTGACCTGTATTTTGTATGGTTCATTCTGGATTGTTTTTGGAATGTCTACATCAATAATCGCTGTTGTGTTTTCGGCCGTTATAGACTCAATCTCTCCGGACACCTCTGCTGTTACCCGCTCAGCAGTTGCTGATCCTGCTTCATCTTGAAATTCTGGAACGACAGTTCCGAACAGTACAGGGATTACAACGGCAAGATATAATATAACAACAGCCATCTCCGTCATTCGTCCAACAACTGCTTTCGCCTGGATATCTCTCCTCATTGTTGTTCCTCCAGTGTTATCTCATGGATCAGAACCTCAGATGGTCTTTCTTGATCTAACTGTGCAACAACGCTTGGATATTCATCATCTCCAAACCGTAACTCTGTGACTGAGTCAAATCCTCGTGTAGCCAAGTATTCACTCCATAGATCTGGATATCGTGTCTCAATGGCTACTTTTCGATCTCTCGTACTGAGATTATAGCGCTCATAATCATTACTCACCTGAAGTTCTAACAGAGAATTCGTATTATCAGAGGTCTCTACAGCTGATAGATCCGTTAGCGTGATTAATTCGTGTGTACCAAAATCTGGCGTAATTTGTGGGGGTTGATACATTGAAGCCCCCGACCGTGTCTCAAGTATGACTGCTCCCGTGCTCGCTGTTACCCCGTGGTTGTCTAACTGATACTGTAGTGCTTCTCCATCGTGTCTGTAAAGTACATTTGCTGTTCGATCATCACTGTCATCTTTAGTCCCATCAAGTACCCGAATAGTTCGAGGTTCTGATTCAATCTCACCATCGCCTATGTTTATCGTATGATGCTGCGGGCCTGTCTGGTCTGGGGACAGTACTTGACTTATCTCATCAGCGATGCGTTCTGAATCTGCTGTTGTCGCTCCCGTATGAATTATCACACTAATCCCGACAATTAACCCACCAAGACCAATTACCGTCAACACAAGTAATACCACGAGCCCAAACGACCGTAGTGGTACATCACTCATATTACACCAACCCCCGCAAAAACAGTATAGCACACAAGCACAAGCAACCCGGAGTGCAATAGAGCAACATATCGATCTTGACTTGCAACCCCAGCAAACCAACCACAAGTGATCATTGTCGCTTGAGTAAGAATATAGAATTGTTGTTTCATCCCATCCTGATCAATGCCTCTTTGACCGACAGCAATCGTTGGGTCAGCTTCCGCCACTGCTGTTACCTGCGTAAATCCTTCAATAATGTATTGATTCACTGCTACAACAACGACGATAATTAACAGAGCTGTGGCCCATCCAATAGCAATGTATACCTGCATCGATTCTTGGAGTGATCGCTTTTCTTGATAGAGGCGCCCAACCTCTGTTTCAAGTGCATCAAAAATCTCTTCGAAATTACTTCCAGCTGCTAATGCCCCAGATAGAAGGTCAACTGTCTGCCGTGCAAGCGCTGTTCCAATTTGATTTCCAAAACGATCCAATGCTCCGTGCTGGACGCTTCCTTTGTGCGTGGTTAACTGCGTGTTAAACGCTAGGTCTGAAATCTCCGTTTTGATTGGCGGTTGTCCAATTTCTCTTGCCTCATACTCAACCGCCTTTGGAAATGGCCTACCAAGATTAATGTGTCCAGCAACAGCGTGGATAAATTCTTTAAGTTCCCTATCTTTAGCGTCATCAATTCGCTTTCGTCGTATTGCTACTGCTCCAATTGGAAGTGCCCATATACTGTATACTAATGTAGCTGTTGTACCCGAAATTCCACCAACCATCCATAGACAGCCCCCAAGTATGACCGCTACTGGGGTCCAAACAACCAAGGCACTGGCTGGATTCTCTGAACTATCATTAATAATATCCCAGGTTCCTTCTGGTCGATCAAATGACCGTAACTGTTCCGGCGGTTTGAGTGTCTCAACTGTTAATATTATCACTACACCAATGAAAATGATACTAGCTGCCCCACCGTATATGAGGAATGTCTGTAATGGTATCTCTCCAACTGGTGTCATTACTAACTGGTTTAATCCGGCTGTGAGCACACTCAATACAGAGATAACAATCACAAATAATGCAGGTAGTACGAGTAGTATCACGAATAACTCAGCAACCAATTCAAGCAAGCCATGTCGTCGCTTCCGGTTCTGGGATCGCCGGTGACTGAGCATTTGTGCCTCCGTCTGCAGATATGACTGTAACTCCTCGTCGCCTTGCTTGGCATGGTCATGTAACTTAATCAGGAACGGTCCAAGAGCATCTGACGGTGTATCTCGCGCGACGGACCGAATTGCTTTATCCAAGTTTCCGGTCAACGAAGCTCTATTGAGAACCGTTTGAACCTCAGTTGCTGTCTCGCCGTACACTTGATCGTTTTTTGCAACGTTTTGAAGCATTTCTTCCAGTTCAAGATCTCCTGTTGCGAGTACGCTAAGATATCGTGCAGCGCCTGGCAATGTACGGTCGATATCCACTCGCCGTGCTGTTTCACGCCACCGAAGGTATTGGTGACCTAATTTGACTGTCCCATATTTACCAATGATACCAAGCCCTACACCGACCACAAGTTGTGTTAACTGTAGACCACTGATCACCGCTGTTGATCCAGTGATTACCAAGAAAATTACCCATGAAACCGCATACACCCAAGAGATATATGCTTCAAAACTACAATCAAGCTTCGCCCTTCGAAATAAATCCTGATACCGAGTATGTCGCGGCTGTGCTGCGTGTCTTGCGAATAATTTACGAACCTTTTGTTCACTTCGGTTCTTAGCGTTCTGTCTAAATTCGTCGCTCACGCTTTCTCCCCCGAATTCATCCGCTGTAATCGCTCTACTGTTGCTGTTTCATCTGTCTGTAAATCCGCAAGAAATTCAAACAGTGTCTTGAAATCGCTAATATTACTTCTCGTGAGGTAGTTGGTGTAGCGGAGTTTCTTGTGAAACTCTGCTTCGACAGCCTGCACTGATCGATCAGTTTGGTCTGCAATCTGATGAAATATCCGCATGTCACAACTTGGCTCATCAGTGTTTGCTCCAGCGTGTTCCACTTTATCTGCTGGTTCAAATGCGGAATGGCGTAATCGAGGCTCAGATTCTTTTGTTGAGGTTTGGACCGGCTTCTGATCACCTAGTTGAGGATGTGAATAGGCAAATCGGAATGCACCTTCTTCGTCACGAATACATATACGGTTCCAGCATACTCTGGTCTCTCCTTTGACAATCTCTCCTCCGGGTCCGTCAACAGCTTCGAACTCGTTCGGGTCCAAGAATTCAATTACCTCTCCTACATACCGTTCACCATCGATATGACGGGGGAATACCACAAGATCAATCTCTTGTAGTAAGTGTGGGGAGATCCCTTGTTCAACCATCCTATTCACCAGTGTTTCTGGATCGTCCGCGTGAACTGTTCCAATCAATCCATGGCCAGTATTGATAGATTCAGCATATGTTCTGAAACTTTCTGGTGTATTAATTTCTGCAATTATCTCGACATCCGGATTTAGATAGTTACACTCCGTCATTAGTGACGCCATCGTAATATCTTCTTGATCCGGACCATACTCTTTGGTTGATAGTTCAACTCCTGTTTCATGTGGCAGCCGTACTTCTCGAGAACCTCCATCAATTGCTATTGCTCGATCGTCAAATCGAATAAACGGCATATGAGCATTCATCAGGGTCGTCTTTCCGACTCCTGTTGATCCAGAGTATAATATTACTCCACGATGCTCATGTAGCATCCACAGAAGTGCGACAAGCTCCTGTGGCATGGTATCTTGCTGAATTAAGTCAATCGGTGTCAGGGATCTGAATGCCTGCTTTCGTATTGAAACGTGAGGCCCTCCTTCACTGATCACTGGAAGACCAACTGCACAACGAATTGTGACATCATCCTCTACTTCTGCAGGCTCTAGGTTGACCTTGGCACTAGGATTTGATGCGGTCAATTCTGCTCCGTCTGATGCAGCAATCTGAGTTACAATGTTTGTAAACTCCTGCTCATCATCAAACTGCAGGTTTGTTGGAATTCGCTTACCTTCAGCGACTGTCGTTCGGGGAACTACCTTGATACGTTCTCCAACTTTATTCGCTTCAATATCTTCCAATTGTGGATCTCGAATTGGAATTGTCAGCTTTCCCTCCCCAATAAAATCTCGGAGGATGTAATAGACCAATGCACTGATCCTTTGTTCTGACAGTTCTGGATCTTCCGCGTCGGATTTAGGTCCAGAAACAGCAATCAACGATTGAATCCGTCTTCGAATTCCGTCTGTTGTACTTTGGGTTTTATTTAACTGTCTGAAAATATCACGTGCTTTTGTTTTGATGTATTCTGTTCGATCCTCGATTATACCATCGACGCTTGTCTTCCAAATTCGGTCTTTGCATTCTTCGATCAACCTTTTTTCTCGCTCTTGTAACGTTGGCTCTCTGACTGCGTATTTGATAGTGAACGTGTCTCTTCCAATTATTTGCTCTTTATAAATGACAACCGGAATTTCGTAGTCACAAAAATCAACTGTGTAACTTGCTAGTTGCCTACTAAAACACCGGCTAATATATGCGTCCGTTGAGCTAAACTCAGTCTCAACTGGTGCATATCGTTCTGTCTGCACAAACAGTGTCTTATCATCGACATCCGCCATCTTGATGTTCTGATCGATTGCTAATGGAGTGACTTCACCTACTGCATATCTATCTCGAAGGGCAAAATATCGTAAGCGACGCTGGGCTGCTGGTTCATAGTTACGAATTCGTTGTTTGGTTGCTTCGTTTAGTTCCGTCTCTGTCATCCGCTGCTCAATTCCTTCTTTGGTTAGTGGCCGACCTCGAAGAGAATCCTCAGTACCTGATTCTAAACTGTTGACCCACTCTCTTTCTTCGTTGGTTAGTAGCGGCTCACGAACATTGTACTGAATCCCTTCATTATCCTGTCTAATCGTAACAACGGTTCCTGAGACTAATTCGTACTGTTCCAAAATATTAGGTGCGTACCATGCCTTACGGCTTTCTGGGGGCTCCGGCGGGGGAACTGTCACCGGCAACTGCATAATTGAACGGTGATTATTTTCTGACTTAATTCAACTGAAATTAACTGAGAGTCTTTTTATTTCGGTGTAACCGTTTTCTTGATCTTCTGTTCTGTCGGCCCGTTGGTCTCGGCTAAATATTCGCTATTTGACGCTTATAACATGGTTAGAGTCCGTCGTTGATTGAGGAAGAGGACTCTGCCTCGTAATTAGTTGAACTCCCGGCGTGATTCAGATAAAAGAGTAACTCAACTACCTCTGCCTTTCAAACACATTCCTGTGACAACACTCTGGAGTATAAACGTGTCCTTTCACGAGCCAACGTATCACACATGATCAATTAAACTGGTTCCGAAGGAGGAAGAAACTAGGGATGCGATACAAACCACAAAACAATCACGATGATGCTAGTACGATCTAACTGCGCGTCGAATGACCTCAATACCCATCTCCGTATCTATGGAATTGAGTCACAGACATGTATTAATAATGGTAATTGGGTTAATAAAACAAGAGATCGAAAGTGAAAGCTATAAACTGTCCAGCACCCCAGTTGCTATTAAGCCGAGGTAGCCTAGCCTGGCCAAGGCGCCTGCCTCGAGAGCAGGTGTCCGAGAGGACTCGGGAGTTCAAATCTCTCCCTCGGCGCTCACTTTACTGATAATTCTAAGTTTGTAGCACTGCTCCCCGTCCTAATTTCCAGTAGCTATGTAAACATAACATCATAAAAACCCAGAGTGCTGCAACACTTATCCTATACTTCTCGGAAGTTATTAGATGCTATTCTGTCCCCGAAATTCGGTAGTCTGCTGACACAAGAATAGTAATCGACAATCGGTATACAGGTGCCACGAGGGTTATCGCGGAGAAAATAACGATGCAACACGTAGGATCTCAATATTATCTGCTCTGATAATCGGTACCCCAATCTTATGTACTTGATTTTGCGAGTTTAGAATGTGAATAAATGATAGACGCTGGCTATCTGCTGCTTACTGGAATTCTTATCACGATTGGCATCTATGTTGCTGGAATCGCCTTACGAGCATACTTCCGTACTTCTCGACAAGAAATGCTCTATATATCTGCTGGATTTGGCCTCATCGTTTTCGGGGCGTTTGTCGCAACGGTAGGCACATTTCAGGGCCTTGACCGACCGCAAACGGCTCTTTCCGTGCAGTTTCTCCCAATGACAGCAGGTATGCTGTTTATTCTGTACAGTATTCATCCTGAGTGACTTTCCTAACTATCTTTTCTACTCTTTAGAAATTATAGCGAATAATATAAGGGAGTGGGATTTGTAACAGTGTTCGGTAGAGTGATAACATGGTACAAATACCACGGACTATGAGTACCCAACATCCTGACAACGCAACTCCGCCATTTTTTGCTGAGGGGCCTGTCACTGAAGGGGAAGATGAAATTCAGGAAGCTTACTATATCTACTCACATTTGGGATGTGACGAACAGATGTGGGATTTTGAAGGGAAAGAGGGAGACGCTTATGCGGTCAAAAAGCTCCTGTCCCGATATGATGACTATTTTGAGTCAAATATTCTCGGTAAAGATCACCGGTTGACGATCCGGGGACCAAATCCCGATGTTGAAATATCCGAGGCGAAGATTTTACTCGAGATTTTGGATAGTATCCCTCGTTCATACGATGCGGCTAAACTGTTCTATGAGGATGCTGGGATTGATCCGACGCCTCCAATCTTTGAGGTTATCATTCCAATGGTCACAAACGCTACGCAACTTGACTTGGTCCACGACTATTATCAGGAGCAAGTTGTTGGACAGGCAGACCACACATTGGCTGATGGCCGGACTGTCTCTGATTGGGTGGGCGAGTTTATGCCTGAGGAAATCTCTGTGATACCTCTGATTGAAGATCGAGAGAGTATGCTATCAGCTCATGAAATTGTTGAACAGTATATCGAAGGCCGTGATGTCGATCACCAACGTGTATTCCTTGCCCGTTCAGACCCAGCGATGAACTATGGCTCACTGGCAGCTGATCTTATCAATAAGGTCTCGCTTCAGCGCCTCTATCAGATGGCTATGACGACAGACACTGAAATTCACCCAATATTTGGTGCTGGCTCTGTCCCATTCCGCGGTAACCTCTCTCCACATACTGCACATGACATCGCGGCGGCGTATCCAGAGGTTGAGACGTTCACCATCCAGTCTGCATTTAAGTACGATTATCCTATCTCTGAGACACGAGAAGGGATTGAAGCTCTTCACTCTGCAGACCTTGGTCGACGCCCTCCTCGAATCGATGAGGACCGGGCACTTGATGTTATTGATGATACGGCCGAGCATTACTCACGACAAGTAAAATCCATCGAGCCGCTTGTCAATCGTCTTGCTGAAAATATTCCAGGCCGACGATCCCGAAAGCTTCACGTTGGTTTGTTTGGATACTCCCGAGAAGTTGGGGAAAGTTCACTTCCTCGCGCGATTACGTTCACTGCAACATTATATAGTGTTGGTTTTCCGCCATCTATCATGGGTCTTTCTGGACTCTCTGACGATGATCTTGATTTTGTCGAAGAAGTGTTCCCACAGTTCTTCCCGAACTTAGAACGTGCTCTGCAATATTACAATCCACGTTCGCTTGAAGTGGTCGACATCCCAGAGGAAGATGTCGAAGCTGCGCTTGATCTCGTTGATTATGATCCTGATCCTGAACATCAGAGTGCCACCGATGCTGTTATCGATGGACTAACCGCAAGCAGCGATCATAAAATTGAGAACGATATTGTTGAAGCGGCCCGTATTCGTCGGTTCCTCGGCTAGTTCCAGATCTCTGTACTTATAAAGGAACACAAATACTTGAATTGTCTTTTATATTCAGTCGTCAGCTACTGTCAATGTCGGATCATCGGCAGTGGCTAATAATCGATCAAGTGCCCGAACCATTGCTTCCACACTAGCGACTGTAATATCTGTATCGCTTTTTGCCACGGTCACTGACTGATCTCCACGTGACATCTCTACTTCTACAGTGACGACTGCATCTGTCCCTCCTGTAATAGCATCGACATGATATGACTCAAGCGTTGCAGTTCCTTCTCCAAGTGCTTGCCTGGCTGCTGAAACCGCTGCATCGACTGGACCAGTTCCTGTACCAGACGCAACAAGCTCTTCACCATTAACCGAAAGCCGAACACTTGCCGTTGGTGTACCGCCGCCACTGGCAGCCGTGATATCAAGCAACTCAACACGGCGTTCGTGTTTTTCGGCAGTGACCTCTTCTGCAATCTGAAGTAAGTCGACATCGGTTACGCGCTTACCTCGGTCACCTAACTCTTTGACTTGGCTTACAATCTCATCAAGTTCTTCATCGGTGACATTCCACCCATGTTCCTCCAGTGCCGCTCGAGCTCCAGCCCGTCCTGTGTGTTTACCAGCGACCATACGGCGTTCTCGTCCAACCTTTTCAGGTGGATAAGGTTCGTACATAGCTTCGTCTTTGAGTGTTCCATCAGTGTGGATGCCTGACTCATGTGTAAAGGCGTTCTCACCGAGGACAGCCTTGTTCGGAGCCAATCCGATGCCAGTCGCTTGACTGACTGTTCGTCCCAGTTCATACAACATCTCGGTTTCAACTACCTGCGTGTCATACACGTGATCAAGCGTTATTGCCATCTCTTCCAGTGCCACATTTCCTGCGCGTTCGCCAATTCCATTGACTGTTGCATGTACTGTGTCTGCCCCGGCGGCTAATGACGCCAAGGCGTTCGTCATCGCAAGGCCAAGGTCATCGTGTGTATGTGTGCTTGTTGGCCCAATCTCAGCCAGCCGTGACACTGCCCTGTATGTTTCTTCTGGGCCAGCATGCCCAACCGTGTCAGCGAAGCAAATTTGGTCAGCCCCAGCACTGTACGCGGCGCCCATCAACTCCTCTAAAAACGAGAAGTCTGATCTAGATCCATCTTCCCCTATGACTTCAACCCACAATCCATGATCTTTCGCATAGTCGACTAGCTCCTCAGTTTTGGCGACTGTTTCTTCGCGGCTTGACCTGATTTTTTTCTCTATATGTCGGTCACTTGCTGGGACAACAAGTTCTACACCATCAACTCCTGCGTCAAGTGCCAGATCAATATCTGATTTAATTCCCCGAGCAAAACTTGTTACTCGGGCATCTAAGTTCAACTCAGTCACGCGACGAATTGCTCGCCGTTCCCCTTCACCAGTACATGCAGACCCAGCTTCAATAATATCAACGCCTGTTTCATCCAGCTTTCGCGCAATCTCAGCCTTTTCATCTGGTGATAATGATACACCTGGGGCTTGTTCACCGTCCCGCAGCGTTGTATCAAGAACGTTGTATGTGACTTCGTCGCTCGATTCGACTAATGATTCGAAGGAAAAGTCGTGATGTTCTGGGCTTTTACCCGTGAATTTCACGGCCAGCCGCCTTGCGGCGACTTCCTCTATCCTCCGAGGAATTCGTTCCTCTCATAGGTATAATGATTGTTGATAAGGAACATGATAAATCTCACGGTTGTAACTCAAAATATCCCAATATCCATTAACTATTGGTGACACCCAGAGTACAAGTGTGTGTAATCGTCTCGATTCAGGTCTGATACAGACTTGGAAATTATTCTTCTACAGTAATCTGATCCCCTGGCATAACAGCTGTGGCTGTCTGCGGAGGTAACTCAATGACCATGTCTGCAGCTTCTCTCCCAATCCCGGTCCATGGTGGCAGTGTCTTTACCGCATTTACTGTGCCATCTTCAACCCAAAGAACATCAAGTGCTGTCCGCACTCCGATCATGTGTATTGTTCGAGGCTTTGTCTTGTTAAACCGAAACATGAGCGCGTAGCCTTCTGGCAGATCTTTCTTTCCCATTAGTCCGATTGCTTTTTTCAAAAATGTATTTGCTATCTCCACATCAGTGGCAAGTGATATTTTCTCACCTTCTTTCGATTTGTGTTGTAATTTCACAACTTGTATGTTTTCGTGCAGGATTCTTAGCGTTTTGTTCACCTCAGTATTGCATTTTGACCTCCTCCCACGGCCTTCAGCCGTGGGATTCCTCGGTGGGTGACCCAGCCAGTCTCGAATCTGAGGCAAGGTTCCCACGCTCACGCGTGGTACTCCGGTTCGTGGGCTCCTCTTTGGTTGCATGGTCACGCTATCGCCAGCAGTGGTCGTCCCACTCAAGGTGAGGCACCTTGCAGTGTCCCTTATCAGGGCCGTTCTGACCCGAGTCCACAGGCCGCACCATCGGCCGTGCTCCAGTCTCAACATTGCCATCCTCTCGCTTTGTAGGAGATTTTTACTTCAAACCACATCGCTATGATCTTCAACAGCTACACGAGTCGCACTGGAACACATCGCCGTTGCGCGAGACGTGTCTCTTTTCAGCGCACCGTGGGCACTGACTGGACGTGCCTGCTTCTGATGCTTCTTCAACGCTGATTCCACACCCATCTTCAAGCACGGGTTGTATCCTGCGACAGAAACGAGCGCGCGCCACCATGCGTCCCGACAGTTGACTACACCCGAAAAAGCCTAACAGGCTAACAGTGTATAGAGGACACAATGGCTGAACGGTCTGTGGGGACTGATTCACCGTATACGTACGTGGAGCGATGTGACCATGTCACCGACGATGGTAAGTGCCGTTTTGCGTTTGAGGAGTTTGAATCGGATCCAACGTTTGCTAAACGCCTCCGAGATGATGGGTATCGGTGTCCAGCTGTTGATCCTTCTTCCTCTTGGACATGGAAAGACTGCCCTAATCTTCAGTCGACTACCTCCTCACAGGAATGTGTTCGCTGTGGAATATCTGAACGAAGAGACGGCTATCATGGTGACCATCCAATTATCGAAGAACATCATCTGCTCTATCCACAAGAATCAGGTCACGAAGTAACTGTTGCTGTCTGTCGCTGGTGTCATGCTAAAATCCACCAGTCGGGCAAATCTCTCGCTGACGATGCTGATCCTGCTTCTGAGGCGCTTGCTCTTCGAGATGACCGGTTGGATCAAGAATCTGAGGAGTTGTCATTTGAGACTGCCGCAAAACGTCGGCAACAAGAATAGTGATCGGATAACTGATGCTCAAATTTTCCACTCTTGATGCTCTTTCTCTCTGTTCACAGAGATGACTATCTATTTAGTATGTCACCTACACGCCGTGGCTCGCCGGATAGATGAGGATTCTCTTCGATCATTTTTAGCACTTCGTGATCTGTAACTTCTGTGTATGATTTTTGTGTTGCCTCCTCGATAAGCTCTTTTTCTAGCCGAAAGTCAATTCCTTCGTAGACAACATCTACCCCTTCTTCATCGAATGATAATGATGTCATGCTTATTATTTGGATATCAGTAATCAAAAACAATCTGATTACCAACCAATACCGAAAGGCAGTTTGCCTCACTCTACAGATTCTTGAGCAATGATTACTGTTGCTCTTGCTGGTAAACCCAGTGCTGGGAAATCAACCTTCTTCGAGGCTGTCACTCGGGATGATGTTGATGTAGCCAATTACCCATTTACAACAATTGATGCCAATCGTGGAGTTGCTCACGTCCGGACTGAGTGTCCATGTACTGATCTTTCTGAACGCTGCAATAGCGACCAGTGTATTAATGGTAAACGCTATGTCCCAATTGAGTTGATTGACGTTGCCGGATTAGTCCCGGGGGCTCATGAAGGGAAAGGGCTTGGCAATCAGTTTCTTGATGAACTAACGAATGCAGATGTGATCATCAATGTTATCGATGCTGCTGGCGCAACAAACGCATCTGGAGAACCAGATGAAATTGGCAGTTATGATCCAATTGATGAAATCGACTTCATCCAAACAGAACTTGTCGAATGGATGACTGACATCCTTGACCGGAACTGGGAAACTGTCGAACGACAATCTCGCTCTCCCGATTTCTCTATTGATGATGCAATCACTGAACTCCTTACCGGACTAGGCGCAACAGAAGCGGATGTTGCTCGTTGTTTACGTGCGATTGCGTATCCGGATGACCCTCGTGAATGGGATCGAGAAACGCTTCATGCACTCGGAGCAGAGGTTCAGAAACGAACTAAGCCTATTCTCATTGCTGCAAATAAAATCGATATTGCCCCACAAGACTATATTGAACGTCTACTTGATCTTGACCGTCAAGTTGTCCCAACAACTGCTGAAGGTGAGCTTGCCCTCAGGCGCGCGCGCGAGAACAACATCATTTCGTATGATCCCGGTGATTCAGCATTTACTATTTCCTCTGAAATTAACCAACAACAACAAAAAGCGCTAGACGATTTATCTGAACTCATCCATAAGCATAACGGAACCGGTGTTCAGCGTGCGCTCAACGCGGCTGTGTACGATATTCTTGATCAAGTAACCGTATATCCTGTTGAAAACGCATCACGGTGGACTGACGGACAAGGAAATGTCTTACCTGACGCTCACTTGCTCCGGTCTGGGTCAACGCCTCGAGACTTGGCTTATGCTATTCACAGTGACATTGGAGATGGATACTTGCATGCGGTTGATGCTCGAGAAAATCGAGACATCAGTGATGAATACGAGCTATCAGAAGGCGATGTAATACAAATTGTTAGTACCGCGTGATTATTGCAATTCGTGCAACGACTTAGCTACATCCGCTTGAATCCAAGCCTCTTCGACTTCTCGGTCATATATAATTGTTTCCTCATGATCTACAGCGACCGATGCGTATCGGTCCTCATCAAGTGAAGTAGTCGGAGGCGTTTCTCCTGCATTAGTATCGTGATCAGCGTTTCCGGTCATATTCTTCAGACAGACTGTATTTGTTTGCAGTCATACTTCTATATGTGTTCCACTTTGTTAACTGTTGCCATTCCCCCTACCGTTGCATCTATCGACACTTTGTGAGTACTCATACTCAAAATAGAGGTAATTGTCGGTATCTTACTGTCTTTATGACAATTGTGTAGCTACAGTCAATTGCCCCGCGCACGGTGGGGCGGGAATCCGCCTCGCTATCTAGTTTGAAGTGAGACTTCATCAGAAAAGAACTCTCACGGTTAATGATATCCTACTCAGTGCGGGATGGAAAGTCAAGCTTGGATCAAACCTTGAGATTTAGTACTATATGGGCGGAGTTCTACTGAAAGTCGTTTGTTACTGACCGCATAGTTTCAATTGCTGATTTTAGATCCTCTATTCCAGTTGCATATGAAATTCGGGCCGAGCCAGTTCCATTTTCTCCGAATGCGTCACCTGGAACTACAATAACGCCGCTTTCCAGTACTGCATCAACCCATCCTTCTGGGACATTAGGCATTGCATAGAAAGCTCCTTTTGGTGTTGGCGTTTCAAGCCCCATATCTTCGAGTCCATCAAGCAAAACGTTTCTCCGTTGCTCGAACGCCTCAACCATTTCATCAACCGGGTCTTGCGGGCCTGATAGTGCTCCTTCAGCCGCATACTGCGCTGGGGCACTTGCACATGCCTGTGCGTATTGGTGTACTCGAAGCATACGCTCAATCCGACGTTCTGATCCAAGCACCCATCCAAGACGCCAACCTGTCATTGAGTATGTTTTTGAACACGCTGAAACTACTACGACATTGTCTGATTCCGAAAACTTCAGTGGTGAGCAGTGTTCTCCTTCGAAAACAATATATTCATATACTTCATCTGAAAGGCAGAGAACGTCATACTCGTCTGCGATTCGGGCGAATTCTTTCATGTCTTCCTTTGTCTGCACGGCCCCAGTTGGATTAGCCGGACTATTAACAATGAACGCAGCTGTGTCCTCCGTAATTCGCTCCTCAACCGTGGATGGATCAAGCGTGAGGTCATCCTGTAATTCTACCGGAACAGGATTACCGCCAGCAAGTTTCGTTAGTGCACTGTATGATACAAACCCTGGGTCAGGGATCAACACTTCTTCTCCAGCGCTCACGTGTGCTTCAAGAGCAAGATGTAGTGCTTCGCTGCCACCGGATGTAGCAATAATTTGCTCTGGATCAATCGTTAGATTCCGATCTTCTTGATACCGTCCGGCGATTGCTTTCCGAAGTGATTGTGTTCCTTTGTTTGAGGTATATCCGTCTACTTTCTTCTCTTTTATTGCCTGTAAGGCTGCTTCTCTAGCGTGTTCTGGTGTAGGAAAATCCGGTTGTCCAAGTCCCAGATTAATTGCATCGTCGCTCGCTGCCTCGAATACTTCTCGGATTCCGCTGATTGAAACTTGCTCGACGCGATCTGAAAATCCTGCCATATATGATAACTGCTTGCCTGTCCAATCAATGTTTATCCTCTGTATCCGGTAAAATCATGTCTGTTAACCGCTCACACTCTACGATATTACCGCTATGTTTTTATGATCACGTCTGGAATCATATCGATACAGTCTAGTGGCGAGGCGTGAAAGTGCAACGGCGTGACAGTCAGTATACTCATTCCATCGTCCCTTGTCCGCGAAACCGAAGACAAGCGCGAGGCAACTCGCAAACTCGGTACAATCGCGCGGGCAGCAACAATATTTCGCGTTGATCAAGTAATCATCTTCCCAGATCGGGAAGGCGAGAAATATTGGGGCGGTGGGTTCGTTGAAACTGTCTTGCGGTATGCCGCGACGCCTCCAGACCTCCGAAAGGAGGTATGGGGTACGCGGGACGAACTGGAGTATGCGGGCGTTTTGCCGCCGCTTCACGCCTTGTCGCAGACCGGCTCTGGATCAAGTGATCCGGGGTCGTTAAGACAGGGAATCGTGACCGAGGTCGGACCTGATGGGCGCGTTCGGGTCAATTGCGGCCTGCAACACCCGATCTCGCTCCCCGTGCCGTCAAAAATGTCGGTACAGGAGGGAGAGCGCGTAACCGTCAGGGTCTCTTCGCGACGACCCGTCCGCGCGAAACTTGCTGACGAGCCCGTTTCGGGCTTTCAAGTTTATCGTGCGGACCTCCCGGAAGCTCTCAGCTGGTCCGATACGGGACTCTGCATTGCAGCGTCTCGGTATGGCCAGGATTTGACCGTTGATACTCTCGACGAGTTAACGTCGGAGATCAGCCAACGAGGTCTCACAATCGCGTTTGGCGCTCCACAGCGGGGACTTCCGGACATCTTCGGGATTGATATCGACGATGTGGCCGATGGCGACCCCGCCCAGGGGTTCGACCGATGGGTAAATACGATCCCAAATCAGGGAAGCAGAACGGTGCGAACAGAAGAAGCAATCTTCGCATCGCTTGCTTCTCTAACACTTACGGAGTGAAACAATGCCAGAACCAAACAGACCACGAAAAGGCTCGATGGGTTTCGGCCCACGAAAACGCGCGGAGTCACAAGTACCGCGGTTTAATTCGTGGCCGGAATCAGATGGACAGCCGACGCTACAGGGCTTCGCCGGATATAAGGCAGGCATGAGCCACGTGGTAATGATCAACGATCGGTCGAATTCCCCAAATGAGGGAATGGAAGAAACTGTGCCGGTTACCATCGTGGAAACGCCGCCGATGCATGCGGCCGCCCTGCGGGCGTACGAGGATACAGCTTACGGACTCCGACCACTGACAGAAGTGTGGAGTCCCGAAGTAAATGAGGAACTACGGGATGCAGTCAGCATCCCAGAGGACGCCGACTTTGACGCCGGTGTTGGCGAGATTCAATCAGCCGTTGATGCTGGAAATGTTGATGAAGTGCGAATGATTACGCACACGAAGCCGAAGGTAGTTGACGGTGTCCCACAGAAACGTCCACATATCATGGAGACTCGAGTTGGTGGTGGATCTATTTCCGACCGAGTCGACTACGGACTACAGTTGGTTGAAGACGGTGGTGAACACTCGATGAACGATGTGTTCCGTGCTGGTGAGTATATGGACGTTTCTGGTGTAACACAGGGTAAAGGTACCCAAGGTCCCGTCAAGCGATGGGGCGTTCAGAAACGAAAAGGCAAGCACAAACGCCAAGGATGGCGTCGTCGGATCGGTAACCTTGGTCCGTGGAACCCATCCCGTGTTCGGTCGACAGTCCCACAGCAGGGACAGACCGGATACCACCAGCGTACTGAGCTAAACAAGCGACTTCTCCAGATTGGAAACGGCGATGATGAGGTAACTCCTGATGGAGGGTTCGTGAACTACGGAGAAGTCGATGGATCTTATGCGCTGGTCAAAGGATCGCTGCCGGGACCGGAGAAGCGACTTGTTCGCTTCCGTCCGGCTATCCGGCCAAGTGACCAACCCCGCCTCGATCCAGAGGTGCGGTATGTCTCTACAGCATCAAATCAGGGATAAATTATGCAGGCAAAATTATATGATCTGGACGGCGAGGACGCGGGGACTGTTGAACTGCCGGAAGTATTTGAAACGACAGTACGGCCGGATTTGATCCAACGCGCTGTCCTTGCTGCCCAGGCAAACCGAAAACAAGACTACGGTGCTGACGAGTATGCAGGCCTTCGAACCCCGGCTGAATCACCGGGAAGTGGACGTGGCATGGCCCACGTTCCACGAATCAACGGCGAAGCTGCCCGTGTTCCACAGGCAGTTGGTGGACGAAAAGCACACCCACCAAAAGCTGAGAAAGATCGCTCACTGTCTGTAAATGACAAAGAGCGAAAACAGGCAGTCCGCTCAGCTATTGCAGCAACAGCGGACACCGAAGTTGTTCGAGAACGTGGCCATGAATTTGATGATGATGTCGAAACACCGATAGTTGTTGGAGATGAGTTTGAAGAACTACACAAGACCCGAGAAGTTGTTGAATTCCTCGAAGAAGTTGGAATTCACGCAGATGTTACTCGGGCTGACGAAGGTCGAACCGTTCGGTCCGGACGCGGTAAGACTCGCGGCCGAAAGCAGAAGACCCCAGCGTCAATCCTCTTCGTAACTTCAAACGATGCGGGACCATCACGAGCAGCACGAAACCTTGCTGGTGCAGATGTTGCGACCGCTGCTGAAGTTAACGCCGAAGATCTGGCGCCGGGAACGCATCCGGGTCGACTGACTGTCTATACTGAAAGTGCCATCGAAGAGGTGAACGAACGATGACTGATAGCGTCATCATCCATCCACTTGTAACAGAGAAAGCGATGAATGACATGGACTTTGAGAACAAGTTGCAATTTGCTGTTCACGAGAACGCGTCCAAACCTGAAATTGCAGACGCCGTATCTGAGCGGTTTGACGTTGAAGTAGTCGGTGTCAACGCGCATTTCACAATGGACGGCTATAAGAAAGCAATTGTTGAACTCTCCGAAGAAGATGACGCTGCTGAAGTAGCATCCAGAATTGGGGTGTTCTAATTATGGGACGACGTATCCGAGGACAACGACGTGGACGGGGCGGTTCAACATTCCGCGCTCCTTCCCATCGGTATCGCTCTGAAAAGAACCATAAAAACGCTGAAGATGCAGATCTCGTTGCCGGCGAGGTTGTTGACATTGAGCACGATCCAACGCGTGCTGCACCAGTTGCGGCCGTTGAGTTTGAAGACGGAGACCAGCGATTGGTCATCGCACCGGAGAGTGTTGGTGTTGGTGACACGCTTGAGGTTGGTATCTCTGCATCAATTGAGCCCGGTAACACGCTCCCACTTCGTGAGATTCCAGAAGGTGTTCCGGTCTGTAACGTAGAATCAAAACCAGGTGACGGTGGCAAGTTCGCCAGAGCAAGTGGTGTTAGTGCTCGGCTGGTCACTCATGATCGAGATGCAGCTGTTGTGCAGCTCCCAAGTGACGATGTCAAACGCCTGAACCCAGATTGTCGGGCAACAATCGGTGTTGTCGCTGGTGGTGGCCGAACTGATAAACCAGTTGTCAAAGCTGGTAAGAAACACCACAAGGTACAGTCTCGAGCGACTGTCTGGCCACGCGTTCGTGGTGTTGCGATGAATGCCGTTGACCACCCATTTGGTGGTGGTGGCCGTCAGCATCCTGGTCGTCCAAAAAGCGTTTCCCGCAACGCGCCTCCAGGGCGCAAAGTCGGGGATATTAGCTCTCGGCGAACTGGCCGAGGGGGTAACGAATGAGCACGGAGTACCGAACCGGCCGCGGTGATGAGGAATTCACTTACCGTGGTTACACGCTTGATGAGTTGCAGGATATGAATCTAGAAGAAGTCGCGGAACTGCTTCCCGCTCGACAGCGGCGAACTATCAAACGAGGCCTCGATGGTGAGCGACAAAAGCTCCTCGATGAGGCTCGGTCCACCACAGAAGAAGAATCGGCACAAGATCCGGTCCGGACTCATCTCCGGAACATGCCGATCCTGCCGGAGTTTGTTGGCTTGACATTCGCTGTCCATGATGGGCAGGAATTCAACCGCGTTAAGGTTGAGCCGGAAATGATTGGCCACTATCTCGGTGAGTTCCAGCTCACCCGACAGACAGTTGAACACGGTCAGGCAGGAATTGGTGCGACTCGATCGTCGAAGTTTGTACCACTGAAGTGAGGTGATCGGATATGGGAATTAATTACAGTGTTGAAACAGATCCGGAGGTCAACGCCAAAGCGATGCTCCGGGAACGGCATATCAGTCCAAAGCACAGCAAGGCAATTGCTCGTGCTATCAAGGGCATGACTGCCGGAGAGGCATACGAGTATCTTGAAGATGTCATTGCAGGCGAGCAGTCGGTACCATTCAAAGAGCACAACAGCGGTGTCGGTCATCGATCTGATATCGATGGCTGGGACGCTGGTCGATATCCTGAAAAAGCAAGTGAGGCTTTCCTTGATCTTCTCAAGAACGGCATTGCAAATGCTGACCATCGAGGATTTGACGGTGAATCGATGATCGTCTCTCACGTTGCTGCACATAAGGTAGGCGAAATCCAAGGCCGAAAGCCCCGAGCAATGGGTCGGGCATCGGATTGGAATACGCCAGAGGTCGACGTTGAGCTCGTCCTTGAAGAGCAAGAAGATGACTCCGAAGAAGGAGGTGAAGAATAATGGCGGATGAACAACAATTTATCCACGACGGACTGCAACGATCTCAGATTGACGAATTCTTCGATGAAGAACTTGGTCGAGCTGGATACGGCGGAATGGATGTTGCCAAGACGCCGATGGGAACTCAAATCGTCCTCAAGGCTGAAAAGCCAGGGATGGTCATCGGAAAGGGTGGCGAGAATATCCGAAAAATCACCACCGAGCTTGAAGAACAATTCGGACTTGAAGATCCACAAGTAGATGTTCAAGAGGTAGAAGAACCTGATCTCAATGCTCGAATTGTCGCTGACCGGCTTGCAAACGCACTAGAACGTGGTTGGTACTTCCGAAAGGCTGGCCACACGACACTTGAGCGAATTATGGACGCTGGCGCGCTTGGTGCCGAGATCGTCCTATCCGGAAAGGTAACTGGTGCTCGAGCTCGTGTCGAAAAGTTCTCTGCCGGATACATCAAACATAATGGTGAGCCAGCAGAGGAGATTGTCGACTTTGGACAGTCTGTTGCTGTCCTAAAGCTCGGAACCATCGGTGTTAATGTCAAGATTATTCCACCGAATGCTCAGTTGCCAGACGACTTCCAAGTCGCTGAAGACGCTGATACGAGTGACCTAGAGCCGGAAGACGCTGAAGCAGAAGGTGTTGAAGACCTACTTGTCGATGACGTCGATGAAGAAGAAGTTGAAGAACTCGAAACGGCTGCACAGGAAGCCGAACCAGAAGAAGAGCCTCCAGCTGAAGAGGTACTTGAAGAAGAAGTTGCGTCTGAAGAAGAGTTCTCTGATCCGGATCTTCCATCCGGAGAAGAGGATATCGAAGAAGAATTGGAAGAACTCGATGAAGATATCGAAGAAGAGGCAGAGGATCTTATGAGTGACATGGATGATGAGCCAGGTGATGCACAATGACAATCCTGCATCCATCTGAAATCCGGGACATGACGCCAGCAGAACGAGAAGCGGAACTTGAGGAACTTGAGACTGAGTTGCTCAACTCGAAGGCCGTTCAGGCCGCTGGTGGTGCTCCGGAGGATCCAGGTCGGATCAAAGAGATTCGACGAGCGATCGCACGGATTAAGACCATCCAACGAGAGGAGGGTGATCTAGAATAATGCCCCTGACTCCTGAGACGCTTCCGCGACATGAACTCATTGGCTTGCAGGTTGAGGTAGTCGATGCTGCCGATAAATCTTACATCGGAATTCAAGGAGAAGTGGTCAATGAGACAAAACAGACTCTATCCATTGAGGATGCGTCTCAGGTTTGTCAGGTGCCAAAACAATCCGTTACGTTCAAATTCACGCTCCCAGATGAATCCGTCGAGTTCCGAGAGGACTCGAGGACCACATCCAAACTGAACGGCGAGGATGTGGCCTACGTTACGGTGGATGGCGAGCGATTGCTCTCACGACCCGCACAACGAACGGAAACACAAGGTGATACATTATGGGAATCGGATTAGATGTAACAACCCCTCCGGAACCAGAAAACACGGAGGAATACGATTATGAGAAGTGTCCGTTTTATGGCGAGCTCTCTGTTCGGGGTCAAACCCTAGAAGGAGAAGTCGTCTCAACGGACATGGAGAAGACAGTCGTTGTAGAGCGAGAGTATGATGTCTATGTACCGAAATACGACCGGTACATGAAACGACGGTCTCGAATTCCGGCACACGTGCCGGGCGTACTTTCGGGACTGTCTGTTGGTGATGAAGTGAAGATAGCTGAATGTCGCCCGCTCTCAAAGACAAAATCGCATGTCGTTGTTGAGGTACAGTCCTCAGACGACGACAGTGGAGGTGAACAATAATGGAAGCAATTAACGCAGATGTAACACAGGGACTTGAGAAGGGTTCGTTGTTGAATTGCGCTGACAATACTGGAGCCCGTGAGCTTAAAGTCGTTAGTACACACGGTTACTCGGGGACACTTAACCGACACCCGAAAGCCGGGCTTGGCGACAAAATCACGGTCTCTGTAACGAAGGGTACGCCGGAAATGCGACGCCAAGTTCTTGAAGCCGTAATTATTCGTCAGCGTAAGCCGATTCGTCGGCCAGATGGACGCCGCGTCAAATTCGAAGACAATGCAGCTGTCATTATTGACGACAATGAAGAACCACGCGGTACCGAGATTAAAGGCCCAGTTGCCCGAGAAGTAGCGGAACGATTCGGAACTATCGCAAGCACAGCTACGATGATAGTATGAGCAAGCAACCACACAAACAGCGAAAAGAGGTAGAAAGCGCACCGCTTCACAAGCGGCATAAGCAGCTCCGCGCAACGCTTTCGCAGGAGCTTCGCGATGAGTATGACACACGAAGCGTCCGAGTCAATGTAGGCGACACGGTTGAAGTCATGCGTGGTGACCACGCTGGCCATGAGGGTGAAGTTGTTAATGTCGATCTGAAGGATGCCGTCGTTCATGTTGAAGAAGTAACTGTCGAGACAGCAGACGGAGAGCAGGTTCCTCGACCTGTTGACGCATCAAATCTCCGTGTCACTGATCTCGAACTTGACCGGGATCCAGAACGTGAAGCGCGCATTAGCAGTGAAGAAGGTGAGAATGAATGACTAACCATCAAAAACGACTTTCGGTTCCAAAAGCGTGGCCCGTCGACCGTAAGACGGATACTTTCACTGTCAAAGCAGATGCTGGTCCCCACGGCGAATCCGGCGTTCCGTTAGTCATTGTACTACGGGATGTGCTCGGATATGTCGACTCTACGAAGGAGGCCAGATACGCTATTAGTGAAGGCAATGTCAAGGTCAACGGCGATGAAATTCAGGATGAAGGCCGTCCAGTTGGAATGTTCGACATCCTCCAATTCGAGGAGCGCGACGAATATTACCGTATTTTCCCAGACGAGGGCGGACGACTTTCGCTTACACCAATTGACGCCGATGCTGCAGCAAGCAAACTCGGCCGGATTGTTGGTAAGCGACACGTTCCTGGTGGAAACACCCAGTTAACCCTTCATGACGGGCAAACGCTTCTCGTTGACTCCGAGGGGTACAGTCCGAAGGACTCTCTTGTCCTTCAGAATGATAATAACGAGATTGTAGCACACTTCCCATACGAGGAAGGTGCACTCGTGACATCCGTTGAAGGAGCGCACGCCGGTCGAATTGGTGAGATAATCAATATTGAAGTAACTTCTGGTAGCGCTGACAACATTGTCGTGGTCGAGGATCTTGACGGTGAACGCTTTGAGACAATTGAAGAATACGTTGTTGTCATTGACGAAAACTTCATCGAAGGAGGTGACGACGCATGAGTGAGTCCGAATTCCACGAAATGCGTACACCAAACGTTGAGAAAGTAGTCGTTCACATGGGTGTTGGTGAAGGAGGTCGCGAGCTAAACAATGCTGAGGAAATCCTTGAAGATGTTACTGGACAAACGCCTGTCCGAACTCAGGCGAAGATATCTGAACCAGACTTTGACATCCGCCGGGGAGATCCGATCGGTGCAAAGGTAACCCTTCGTGGTGACCAAGCTCACGAATTCCTTGAGACGGCTCTTCCAATTGCTGATCTGTCATCTTCACAGTTCGATGAGACCGGAAACGTGAGCTTCGGAATTGAAGAACACACCGACTTCCCGGGTCAGGAATATGATCCAAACATCGGGATTTTTGGTCTCGATGTGACTGTCAACCTGGTCCGGCCGGGGTATCGTGTCTCACAACGAGATCAGAAAACGCGATCGATTCCGTCGGATCACCGTCTGAATTCCGAAGATGCAGTTGTTTTCCTCGAACAAGAGTTCGACGTGGAGGTAACCGATGACTGAAAGCACAGAAACAGGCGAAAAAGCCGCGAAGCGCACCGAGCAGCTACGGACCTGCAAACGATGTGGTCGTAAGCAGGGATTGGTTGGAAAATATGATATTTGGCTCTGTCGGCAGTGCTTCCGCGAAGTCGCCCGAGATATGGGATTCAAGAAGTACAGGTAATCATGACATCAGACACACCACTCAGCAACGCTCTCTCTGGGTTGGATAACGCTGAGAGCGTTGGTCACTTGACGTATACAGTATCGCCCGCCTCGAACGAGATCGGCAGCGTACTTGAGGTCCTCTACGACCGAGGGTACATTGCTGGATTCGAGTATATCGATGACGGTAAGTCCGGTCAGTTCGAGGTCGAACTAAAAGGCGCAATCAACGAGTGTGGGCCCGTTAAGCCCCGATACTCTGTTGGTTCCGATGAATTCGAAAAATGGGAGAAGCGCTATCTCCCTGCTCGAGACTATGGTGCGCTCATCATAACGACAAGCCATGGAATCATGAGTCACTACGAGGCTCGTGAACAAGGCATCGGAGGCCAAGTGATTGCATACGTATACTAAAACAATGATTCGAACAGAACTACAAATTCCGGATGAAGTCAGCGCAGAGGTCGATCACCTTGATCTGACTGTATCTGGGCCAAACGGCGAAGTCACTCGACGACTCTGGTACCCAGATGTTTCGGTGTCCGTCGATGACAGTGCAATTGTCATCGAGGCTGAGAGCGATGACGCCGAGTCACAGGCAACTGTAGGTACCTTCGAGAGTCACATCCGAAATATGTTTGAAGGTGTGACTAACGGATGGGAGTACGAGATGGAAGTGTACTATAACCACTTCCCAATGCAGGTTTCTGTTGAAGGCGACCAGGTAGTTATTGAGAATTTCCTTGGTGAAAAGTCGCCTCGGCACATCGACATTCACGGTGAACACACCGAAGTCGAGGTAGATGATGAGATGTTGCATGTACGCGGTCCAGATAAGGAAGCCGTTGGTCAGACAGCAGCTGACATTGAACAGATGACGAGAGTCAATGACAAAGACGTCCGTGTTTTCCAGGACGGAATTTACATTACGAAAAAACCAGGAAAAGGTGGTGCATAAATGCCCGACGAAGATCTCACACAGATTAGCGGTGTTGGCGACGCGAAAGCAGAGTCGCTTCGAGAGGCTGGCTACGAGACAATTGAAGATCTCAAAGCAGCGTCTCAGGATGAACTTGCTGAAGTTGATGGTGTCGGAACGGCACTTGCTGCTCGTATTAAGGCTGATATCGGAGATATCGAAGTCTCCGAAGAGACGGAAGCCGAAATTGAGGATACTGAAGAAGATGTAGAAGAAGAGGAAGAAGTTCCAGAAGATGTCGAAACGGAACTTCAGCCACGGGGACTTGTCGACAAAACTCCTGAATTGACTGATGAAGAAGAGCGACTCCTAAATGAACGTGCTTCGACAAGTCAGCCAAAATTCAACCGTCAAGACCACCACAAGAAAAAGCGAGTTCCGACATCTTGGCGGCGTCCTCGTGGTGATCTTTCGAAGCAGCGACGATCCATCAAAGGCAAAGGTGACACCGTCAAGCCTGGGTTCCGAACCCCAAAGGCGGTGCGCGGCAAACATCCAAGCGGATTTGAAGAAGTGCTGATTCACACACCATCTGAGCTTGATGATATTAATCCAGACAAAGAAGCTGTCCGGATTGGATCATCTGTTGGTGGTCGAAAGCGAGAACGCATCGAAGAACGAGCAGAGGAGATGGAAATCCGCGTTCTCAATCCAACTTACGAAGAAGTCGAGGTGACTGAAACATGACTGATCTGAGCGCACAGAAACGTCTTGCGGCTGACGTCCTTGGCGTCGGTAAAAACCGTGTCTGGCTTGATCCAGATGCACAAGATGAGCTTGCTGATGCAATTACACGCGAAGACATCCAAGAGTTGGTCGATGATGGTACCATCAAAGCAAAATCAGCATCCGGGAACTCCCGAGGCCGAGCACGAGAGCGAGCTGATAAGCGCGCATACGGCCACAAGAAGGGGCCTGGATCCCGCAAAGGTAAAGCTGGTGCTCGTCAAGACTCCAAGGATCAGTGGCGACGAAAAGCTCGTGCGCAGCGACAGACACTCCGGAACCTCCGCGACGATGGGATAATTAATCCGTCTCAGTATCGCGAACTGTACCGAAAGTCCCGCGGTGGAGAGTTCCCAGATGTCCGTCGACTGCTGAATTACATTGAAGAAACGTATGACATTGAACTTGATCGACAATCTATTCGAGGTGACGCATAATGGCGACAGGACCACGATATAACGTTCCGATGCGACGGCGACGTGAGGTCCGGACCGACTACCATCAGAGGTTGCGCCTGTTGAAATCCGGTAAGCCACGTCTTGTGGCGCGTGTTTCTAACAAGCACGTCAGGGCGCAGCTGATCACTCTCGGTCAGGACAGCGACAACACCGTCGTGAGTGCATCGTCCGAAGATCTTGCAGAGCATGGTTGGGAAGCGCCGACAGGTAATCTTCCAAGTGCATATCTAACCGGCCTTCTTGCCGGCAAACGTGCACTTGAGGCTGGATACGAAGAAGCAGTCCTTGACATTGGACTGAACAGCGCTACACCAGGAAGTAAGGTGTTCGCTGTTCAAGAAGGTGCAATTGATGCAGGACTGGAGATTCCACATAATGATGACGTGTTGCCTGAGTGGCGACGAAACCGCGGTGAGCACATCGCTGAGTACGCCGAACAGCTTGATGAAGCGTTGTACGGTGGAGAGTTTGACGCGACCGAACTTCCAGAACATTTTGACGAAATCCGAGATAAGCTACTTGAACTATGAGCACGGCACAACAGAACGACGGATGGCAGCCAACAACTCGGCTCGGCCGGAAAGTCAAAGAAGGCGAAATTGAGACCATGGAAGAGGCCCTCAACTCAGGCCTTCCAATAAAGGAACCTGAGATTGCTGATCAGCTTCTTCCTGATCTTGAGGATGAAGTGCTTGATATCAACATGGTACAGCGGATGACTGACTCTGGCCGACGAGTCAAGTTCCGCTGTGTCGTTGTTATTGGCAATCGCGATGGCTACGTTGGCTATGCTGAAGGCCGCGACGATCAGGTCGGGGCTGCTATCCAGAAGGCGATAGGTATTGCAAAGCAGAATATCATTTCCGTTGAGCGGGGAAGTGGGTCCTGGGAAGATCGACCTGGTGGAACCCACTCGCTTGCACGCAAGGCGACTGGCACTGCCGGTAGTGTCACTGTCGAGCTATTCCCAGCTCCTCAAGGACTTGGCCTTGCAGCGGCGGAGACCGCACAGAAAGTTCTAGAACTTGCGGGCATTGAAGATGCTTGGACGAAGAGTCACGGCAGCACTAGAACAACTGTGAACTTCGCTAAAGCAACGTTCAACGCTCTTGAAAACGTTTCGCGGTCACGAACACCACCAGCACGACAAAGAGAGGTGAATGAATAATGCAAGCAGTTATTCAACTTCGTGGCGAGATTGATCTCAGTGAAGAGATGGTCGACACGCTCCGTATGCTCAACCTTCATAAGCAGAATCACTGCACACTGGTACCTGAAACCGAGAGCTACCGTGGTATGATTACGAAGGTACATAATCACATCGCATACGGAGAACCAAGTGTTGATGCAGTTGAAATGCTGCTTACCCGTCGTGGTGAGCCCGATCAGGGCGACGCAGATATTAACGATGAGTGGGTAGACGAGAATACAGACTATGACTCCGTAGCGGACCTTGCAGAGGCACTTCATGCTGAAGAAACCACACCACAGGAACAGGGAATCTCTCCTGTATTCCGGCTTCACCCGCCTCGTGGTGGACACGATGGCGTCAAGAACCCGGTCTCTGATGGTGGACAGATTGGAGAGCATAGCACTGAGGAAATTGACGAACTCTTGGAGGCAATGCGATAACAATGACTAGTAAGAAAAAACGTCAACGCGGATCTCGAACACACGGTGGTGGCTCACACAAGAATCGACGTGGCGCTGGCCACCGTGGTGGCCGTGGCAAAGCAGGTCGTGACAAACACGAAAAGCAGAATTACGAGCCTCTTGGTAAGCATGGCTTTACTCGTCCAGAAGCAGCACAAGATGAAGTTTTAACCGTTGATGTTCAGACACTGGACGAAGACGCTGCGCTTCTGGCTGCCGAAGATATTGCAGAGGAAACCGACAGCGGATACCGAGTTGATGCTCGAGATGTTGTGGACGATGGATATGAAGCTGACGCGGTAAAGGTTCTCGGTAATGGCCAAGTTCGATCAGAACTCACCGTTATTGCTGATGCCTTCTCTGCCAGTGCTCGTGAACTTATCGAGTCCGCCGGTGGAGAAGCAGTCCTTTCTGATCGGGCTGAAGAAAAATCGGAAGACGTATCTGAAAACGAAAAACAGGACTAACCAATGGGATGGAAAGAGGCAGCTGAACCGGCGCTTTCGCGAATGCCCGTCGTTCGCCAGCCTAAAAGCCACGTTCCATTCCGGCGAAAGCTGGGATGGACGGCTGGCGTACTACTCCTATACTTCTTCCTGACAAACGTCGGGCTATGGGGGCTGGCTGACCAAGTCGACTTATTCGGTGAATTCCGAACTGTCCTTGCCGGTGAACAAGGATCGCTGATGCAGGTTGGTATTGCCCCAATTGTCACTGCAAGCATCGTACTCCAGTTACTTAGTGGGGCAAATCTCTTGGGTCTTGACACTACAGACCCCCGTGACCAAGTCCTTTATCAGGGGCTCCAGAAGGTCTTAGTGCTAGTTGTAACGCTATTGACCGCTATTCCGATGGTCTATGCTGGATTCCTTCAGGCTGGCTCAGTCGCTGGATTCCCTGTCTGGATGGTTGAGCTCCTGCTAGTCCTCCAGATCTTTGTTGGGGGGGCCATGATCCTGTACATGGATGAAGTAATCTCAAAGTGGGGTGTCGGTAGCGGTGTCGGTCTGTTTATTGTCGCTGGTGTCAGCCAACGACTCATCGGTGGATTCCTCAGTCTTGAAGAAGGATTCTTTGCTGACTGGTTCAGCATCCTTACTGGACAGACTGAGGTCCAGCTTACAACAAGTGAAGGTATCTGGACACTACTCTTTACCACTGGACAGATTGTTCCGCTACTCACGACAGTTCTAGTCTTCGTGATTGTCGTCTACTCTGAATCTGTCCGGGTGGAGATCCCACTTAGCCATGCCCGTGTCAAGGGCGCGCGCGGTCGCTTCCCAGTGAAGCTCATCTACGCAAGCGTCCTGCCGGTCATTCTGGTCCGTGCTGTACAAGCAAACATTCAGTTCCTTGGCCAGATCATCGACCGAGTCTTTGATGGAGCGCAACCCGGGTGGATTGCTTCCTACACAGCGGAAGGCCAGATTGATGGTGGGTTGTTCTATTATTTGTCTCCAGTTTATCAGCCGGAAGACTGGATGTGGTGGACAGGACAACTTGCTGCGGATGTCCAGTGGTGGCAGGCGCTTGTCCGCTTAGGGTTTGACTTCACCTTCATGATTGTTGGTGGTGCAATATTTGCCATCTTCTGGGTTGAAACGACGAACATGGGACCAGAATCAACTGCAAAACAAATCCAGCGCTCTGGTATGCAAATTCCTGGCTTCCGTCAGGACACCGGCGTCGTTGAGAAAGTCATGGAGCGATACATCCCACAAGTAACCGTTCTTGGTGGTGCTCTGGTTGGATTCCTTGCTGTCTTAGCAAACATGCTTGGCACCATTGGGAACGTCTCCGGTGAGGGACTACTCCTGACTGTCTCAATTACATACAAACTCTATGAGGAAATTGCCGAAGAGCAGATGATGGAGATGCATCCGATGATGCGCCAGATGTTCGGCAACGAATAACAACTTCCAACCCTATACTATTTCTTTCTAACCATTCTTTTTGTTTGATAGCTTTAGCTAGATTTCTGCTACCCAAAGACGATAGTCCTCATCCTGCTCGTACACACGTTGGAAAATTATATCGATAAACTCTGCAAGACGCTGGTCATCTGTGTATCCTTGAATTCGGATATTGATTCCCTCTGCATCTTCTGGTTGCGTTTGCTCTGTAATAGAGAGTTCAGGATACGTCTCTAGCACGTCTGTTAATTGCTCTCGCTCCTCTGGAGTACAATCAAGATTCAGCAACCCATCAACCGCTCGGTACTGTACCCATGCCAGTGTCTTTTCTTCTGTTTGTTCGGCTTCAAATGTGCAATACTGACTTTCACGAACTCGATGCGCATCGATAGCCTCAACAATCAAACTCTGTCGTTCTGATGATGAGCTTCCGGCAAACTGTGACATATTTTTTCGGTTGTTATTGTTGATACAAGTCTCCGCCGATTCGTACAAAACTATAAGGTAGTATCTATCACTCAGTATATGAGCAAACCGAAGCTCACATTGCTTGGTGCACCGGGTGCAGGTAAAGGAACACAGAGTTCAAATCTCGTTGAGGAGTACGATATTGATCACATTACAACGGGTGACGCACTCCGTAATAACAAAGACATGGAAACAGAGTACGGGACTCCGCGTGAGTATATGGAGGCTGGTGAACTTGTGCCTGATCCTGTTGTTGACGAAATCGTTGAAGCTGCGCTCGCTGATGCTGACGGATTCGTACTTGATGGATACCCTCGAAATCTTTCTCAGGCAGAGCACTTGGAATCGATCACTGACCTTGATGCGGTTGTCTACTTTGAGGTAAGTGAAGATGAACTCCTAACTCGACTTACTGGACGCCGTGTCTGTGATAACTGCGGTACAAATTATCATGTCGAATACAACCCGCCAGAAGAAGAGGGAATCTGTGATGAGTGTGGTAGCGATCTCATACAGCGTGATGATGACACAGAGGAGACAGCAAAAGAACGTCTTCGTGTCTTTGAAGAAAACACAATGCCTGTTGTTGAGTACTTTGAGGATACTGACTCGTTTGTAACTGTTGACGGTGAACAGGCTCCTGATGAAGTATGGGCCGACCTTTGTGATGCTGTAGAGGCACAGTTCTAATCGCTATCTGATCGCCAGAGGAGCACCTTTGCGGTCTTTGACCTGTCATGTAGACCGCAATCAGATTTTTTCGTAAGGAAAGCAAAAGGCTTCAATAGCGACGTTGTCTACCGTCAAATAATGCCACGAACAGCTGAGAAAGTACGCAACTTGCTTGAAGATGGCGAAGAGATGGAAGAGGCTCTTCGCACAGTGAAGCAGGCTGCGGATGAAAATGATGGAGAAGTTGCGTGGGAAGACGTTAATGAAGAGATTGATAGCGGTCAGTGGGGTCGTATCATTGAAGTTGGCATTCTCGAAAGCACGGAGAATGGTTTTCGGTTCCGATACCCAGATGAAGTCGATGATATCCTTGATTCCGATGACATTGAATCTGCAATTGATCTTGACCTGCCGGATCTTGAATTTGGCGATACTGGGTGGACCAAGTGGGACAAGGCAGCTGCGGCTACCGCTGGTGTGATGATTATTGGATACTACTTTGACCCTCTGCAGAACCTCATCGGCGGTACTGTCAATATTTTTCTCGGACCGTTTGCTAATACGCTCCCATTTTTCATGGTGATCTTCATTGCAGCGCTGATCACAGCGCTGTTCTCAACGCTACTGTATTCACACCTTGTAGATGAAGAGATCATGGATGCATTCCGGACCCGTATGAATGCTATTCAGGACAAAAAACAGAAAGCACAGGAATCGGGTGATGAGGAGGCAATCGATTACTTTGAAGATAAGCAGATGGATATGATGACCGACCAGATCGAAATGTTCAAAGCTCAGTTTCGGCCAATGGCGTGGATTATGCTTCTTGTCATCCCAATTTTCCTTTGGATCTGGTGGATGGCCGGACAGGGAACTATCGGGCAAGAACAATTCGATGCTGTGTACCCAATTGCTGGTACTATCGAAGATTGGAATGACGGCATTATCGGTCCCCTACGGAGCTGGATTGTCTGGTACATCGTCTGCTCTATTAGCCTCTCTCAAATCCTTCGGAAGATGCTCAATATCCGAATGATGCAATAAGGCAACCCGTCTTTTTTGATTTCTCTTTCCCGAATCATACCGCTTTTACTCACTCCATGTCAAATTGATGTATAAATAATAGTGGACGCACTTTATGACTGATACATCCCTCACACAATCTGAGTTCCAGCATATACGAACAACTGCAGACTATCAATTTGGCAGCGGTGCTGGTCAATCCCTTTTTCCGGACCGGACGGAATTACGTGTCCGACGAACCCGATCTGATCGCATTTCACAAGTTCACACTGAAGAAACCCGACTTGTTACACAGCGAACCGATGGCCGGTTTACACTTTCTGTCGCTGCTGGTCGTCGTCTTCTTGCCGCTCAGGCCCCGCTAAACAACTGTGTTACCGTAGGCAATGAAAGCGTCCCCTATGTCAAAGATGGGAAAAATGCGTTTGCAAAGTTCGTAACGGATGTCAATGACGAGGTTCGAGATGGCGACGAGGTACTTGTCGTTAATGATGACGAACTTCTTGGAGTTGGCCGTGCAGAACTGTCTGCTGATGCAATGCGGGCATTCAAGACGGGGATGGCGGTTAAAATCCGAGAAGGATCCGGATAGCACTGCCTCTGCATTTTTGCTACTCTTTTGCGTTAGGTATATGCCCGAGGGCCTCCTCCAACTATATATGTTCGGAGGCGGCGGTGGCGGACTAGATCCGCGCAAGATGGAACAAATGATGAAACAGATGGGAATCGATGTTGATTCTGTTGATGCAACAGAAGTAATTATTCGTGTTGATGAGGATACGGAACTTGTTTTCGACTCCCCACAAGTTACGAAGATGGACGCTCGAGGACAAAATACATACCAGGTTGTTGGTTCTCCCGAAGAACGAGACCGTACCGACACAGATACCCAAACCGAAACAGTCGACATTCCTGATGAAGATGTTGAAATGGTTGCTATGCGAGCCGATGTTGATGAGGAAACAGCTCGCGAGGCGCTTAAACAAAATGACGGCGACTTAGCTGCTGCCGTCGCTGAATTGGAGTAGTGTGACCGTATTACTCGTTCGTGAGAACCGTGAATACCTCCTTAATCCTGGGGATACCCTAGAAACGGATCTAGGAATCCTTGAACTTCCTGAGGATATCTCTCCGGGAGATACTGTTGAGACACATCTGGGTAAAGAATTCATTGCTCAACAACTTCGGGGTCCTGATCTGTTTGAGCATTTCGAACGCACCGGTGCCCCAATGATCCCGCGAGATATTGGACTTATCCTTGGAGAAACTGGAGTATCTACAGGCGACAGAGTCCTTGATGCTGGTACTGGGACTGGGGTGCTTGCTGCATATTGCGCGCGTTCTGGCGCATACGTGACCACTTACGAAATTGACCAAGAGTTTGCTGACGTTGCGCGCGAGAATATGGAGCTTGGTGGAGTCTCTGATCGCGTTGATGTTCGGACAGGTGATATTGTTGATGCAGTCTCTGCAATTACTGACCAGTATGATGTACTCACGCTTGATACTGCAGATGCCCCCGAGGTAATAAAGCATGCTCCAGACGTAGTTGCTGAAGGCGGAGCAATTGCTGTTTATACACCATTTGTTGAAGATGCTAGAAATGTCGCTGAAACTGCTAATGATGCCGGGCTACGAAATATCGAAACTGTAGAAACAATCCAACGCGAGATGGACTTTGACGATCGAGGCTCTCGTCCTTCGACCCGAGGCGTTGGTCATACAGGATATATTACCTTCGCCCGCCACTAGTTCTCTGTAACTACAATCAACTGGTCTCCCTTTAGGCTGTGTACCTAATCAACTCCAGTAATTCGTCTTTATACTGCTTTGTATTTTCGTCGAGTCCAACTAGCTCCAAGTCTGTTGGATATGCTCCTCCCGCAATAATAAACCGTTCATCTTTCCAAACGCCCGTGTATCCTTCTGCTGGTACTAACACCGTGTCACTGTTGTATTTCCCTGTATAGGGAATGAGAGTCGCTTTTGATCCGGTGTTAACACTCATTTTCTTGGACTTTCCTGTATCAATTTGCTCGAAGCCCTGTTGCTGAAATCGTTCAGCAACGGACTTCTTCACTTCTGATACAATCTTTGACTTGATAATTCTCCCTGCACCTGGTGGAAGTCTTGGAAAAAAACTCAATTTTGTCGCAAAGAACACACGTGAGAGATTATCACCTGACTGTCTTTTGATTTGACTTCGTAGTCTTTCATCTTCATACACAAGTGTATATCCATCAACGTGGGCAATTTCAAGGTCGAATAGCCGTTCCTTTCCTTCGTCCATTTTCTGCCATCCTTCAAGTTGCTCTGAAGGTACCCTCGGCTTATCCATTTGTTATCCAATAACACGTCTGGACGATATTGAAACTAGCCTGTCAGTGGTCGTCTTCCCGCCACTTGTGCTCGCACTCCGTACAGACGAAAAATCGGGTCTCAGATTCGTCAGCCGCACGAATCTGTTGCATATACCAGTGTGCTCGGTTATTCCCACACTCTGGACACTCAGTCTCTGTCGTAGGCAATCCACTATCTGTCTCTCCGGTCTCGATCACTTCACTCACTTCTTGATCATCTGTTATAACGTAATCAGCGTCAGGATCCTTTGGCTGCTTGTTGCCACAGCTACTACAGATCCACAACTCGTCTTCGGCTTTCATCATTGATCCACATTCATCGCAGAATTCCATACTTATACGTAGAACTTATCGAATTTTAATTTGCTTATTTCGAAATAACTACTATTCACCGTTCGAATGATGCTCACGACTACGCTGTCGCCGCTGCTTCAATATTTCCTGGAATCTTATCCCTGGTCCTCCCGATATTGGCCAACCTTGTGTCCTCCACTGTGGAGGTTCCGGCTCAAATTCCTTACAGCTTTGTTTGCATTTCCGTGACCGCTGACAAGGTCCATAGTACTTACAATCTGGTAACATCCCGCCGGAGTATTCTTGTAACTCAAAATGTTTGCAGTCAGGTTGCATTATATCAATATATGACCGCCATCCTCGGGCATATACTCTTTCTGCAATTTCGGCTCTCTGTTGCTCTTTCCATTCGAAAGAAGCATACGAGAACTCACACGTAGATTTATTTTGGTCGTCTGACAGATTCTTGATCCGCGTTCCTACTTGATCTACGGCTAATTGACGAGGGTACCAGTGTACTTCAGCTGTCATTTGTGATGGATTAAATGTCATTGCACCTGCTTCAACAGGGAGGTCTGCAAACAGTACTGGTTCAGTCTCATCCTCCGTTACTCGTGTTGCTACCCATGCTTCATCAGCTAGTCCTAATGCGATATCGTGTTTCAATTGGGCTGTTAGATTCTTAGCAGCACTTGCATCTAAATCCGGTTTATTTTCAATTGCGACAATCCGGTCGATCCACGACGGATACTCCCACTTTCTCCGAATCTCTATTTTGTTGCTTTGCTTTCGTGTCTCTATAGTACCCCAGTTTGCTAGCCGATGAATCTCTTCACGAATATATCGCCACGGATACTCTGGCTCCGGAAGTGCTTCCCGATACCATGCCCATGTTTGAGGTGCATTCTTTAGTATATGCAGCTGTTGTTGGTCAAACTCTCGTGATCCAAACTTGTTTCGTTGCTGTAACTGTTCGCTGGTTGTCTTGACAAGCACAGTGTCCCAGCGGCGTCTCTTTGTTCCAATCTGTCTTCCAACGAGAAATTTCTCAGAACCGTCACGGCTTGGTGGCCAGTTTTGTTCTGCCCAAAGACAAATAGCAAGTTCAAACGAGAACTCCTGGTTCCAATCAATACGGCTACTTCTCCGCTCTTTTGTTGGGTTGTCTCTCATCACCGATGTTCTTTGTCAATAAACCGATGGGCCTTCTTGAAAATCTCCTTGGGACCATCTTGTGTAATCGTGTTTACTGCTTGTTCGTAGTCTCTCCACTGGTGATCTCGATGTTCTTTCGATAACTCCGCGGACGCCTCAAACGACTCAGCAATAAACAGATGTACCGTTTTGTGAATTGTTTTTCCACCTGCTTGAAACACATAGCTATAGTCCTCTCTAAATCCATCCAAGAGCCGGAACTGTTCAATCCCAGTCTCTTCTTTTACTTCTCTGATAGCGGTTTGCTGTAGTTCCTCATCATTTTCAACGCCTCCTTTGGGAAATTCCCAGTCCCCCGGCCGACTTTTCAAAAGTAAATACTCACGTTGTCCCCGGGTATCTCGAAAAAGAATTGCCCCAGCACTCGTTGCATCAACTGCCATTTATCATATATAATATACCGACGGACAAGAGGATACCGGACTATGTGCTGTAGTTCGTATTGAACAGACAGCCTGTAGCGGAGTCGCTTTTGTTGTCGTTATTCAGCACTACTGTCTTCTGCTAAGTCTCTGGAAATACACCCTATATTTGACACTATCGGGGGCAGCTTGGGGTCTCATCGTCCTTAGCCGAATCCAACCTTATGTCGCTGTCCATATACGCCATGAGTGATTTGATATAGCGATATATGATTTACGCGATGGCTATGGCGTCGTCTTTTTGCTGTTCTAACCCCAATCTACTGTATGGTTCAGAACGTCGCCGGGATTATTGCTGAGCTTGAGTCTGAAGATATCTATCTTCTTTCTGGGCTGGAACAGGGGATGCGCTTCTCGGAGTGGGTGCAAAAAAGTAAACTACCAGAGTTTGCCGGCCTTACCCCCGAAGAAGTGGACTACCGGATTGACCGGTGCTTAGACCGAGAACTAATAGAAAGAAAGACCATCCAATACGAGGGATACCGACTCAAGTTTGAGGGCTATGACGCTTTAGCACTTCATACATTTGCAGAACGCGAAACAATCGACGGTGTCGGAGCTTCTCTTGGTGTGGGGAAAGAAAGCGATGTCTACGAGGCCAGATCATACCGACCACTTGCACTGAAGTATCATCGTGAAGGGATAACGGAATTTCGGGAGGTCAATCGGGAGCGAAATTATACTGCTGATCATGAGCATGTCTCATGGATGTATACCGCTCGCAAAGCGGCAGAACAAGAGTATGCTGCCCTTCAAGATCTCTACCCAGAGGTATCTGTCCCACGGCCAATAGACCATAATCGACACGCCATTGTCATGGAGAAAATGACTGGTGTAGAACTCTCTCAGACACAACTAGATGATGATCAAGTGCTTCCTGTACTGAGTCTTATTATTGAAGAGCTGGCTGCAGCCTATCAACAAAACCGTGTACATGCTGATATTAGCGAGTACAATATCTTTATCTCTGAGGACGGGATTACTATCTTTGACTGGCCACAGTCAGTTAGTGCTGACCACGCAAATGCTCCTGAACTACTGGAAAGAGATCTTGAGAACATCATCGGATACTTCAGCCGTAAATATCCAAACAATGTCGAAAATATTGATGTCAAAGAAGTAAAGCAGGCAGTTATCGATGACGAGTTTACTACTGTTGAGGCGTGTCAAAGTGGATGTCAATCTGTATAGTTCCTTAGAGTCCGAGATCGCTCTTCCTGCTAACGGATAGCTTAAGACTATTTGATGCTTACAGAGCTGAACATCCATCTAATGCCTCACTCTGGTTTGGATTATTGGAGTCTAGCAACACTAAGTGCTAGTCACTAACTCAAATTGTTTAATTATATGACTTCTTCAGGATCCACATAAAGTCTGTATAGAGCCTTTTGCTGGGGCCCACTCACACAGACCAGCTGACACAATTCTGGCTATTTTGAGAACTGACAGTTAGTTTTAGAATCCACGCTCTTCTATTTGTCTGAGCACAGTTCCAGCAAGTCCAGTGTATTCGGAACTCACATATATAATAAATTTTATTTCGCTATATAGAACTACGACAGATGACAATAGAGTATCCCTGTATCGAAGTGCTTAAGCGAATCTCATGGGTAAGTTATAGTATCTCGCTGGAAGACGGGCACCAGCGGGCACCTGTCTTTGACAGGTCGGGATGTGACTTCACACGGAGTTGAACCACTTGACGCCCGTGGTGATAAACTATGGCGCGAAGCTTCTACTCACATATCAAGGACGCATGGCAAGATCCAGACGATGGAAAGCTTGCCGAGCTGCAGTGGCAACGAAAACAAACATGGCGTGATGAACCAGCAATCAAGCGAATCGATCGCCCAACACGACTTGATAAAGCTCGTGAACTGGGTTATAAAGCAAAGCAAGGCGTGATTGTCGTTCGAGCAAGTGTCCGGAAGGGTACTGCTCGAAAGAGTCGATTCCGTGCCGGTCGCCGATCCAAACGCCAGGGAGTTAATCGGATCACTCGTCGGAAAAATATTCAGCGGATAGCAGAAGAGCGATCTACTCGAAAGTTCCCAAATCTACGAGTCCTCAATAGCTACCCAGTCGGAGAAGACGGTTCGCAGAAATGGTTTGAGATCATTCTTGTAGATCCAAACCATCCAGCAATCGAGAATGATGATGATCTCAGTTGGATCTGTGATGACTCCCAGCAGGGTCGGGCTTTCCGAGGTAAGACAAATGCTGGCCGGTCAAACCGCGGACTTCGTACCCGGGGTAAAGGTGCTGAAAACGTTCGACCGAGCCGTAACTAGTTAGTCGTTCGCAACCTCGCTTTTCATTACCGATTTGTACTATCAGCCAATAGTATCCCTTATGCGAAATTCTCTTCCACAGTCCCGACCAGCCACTCTAACCATCGCAGGCAGTGACTCAGGCGGTGGGGCTGGCATTCAGGCCGATTTACAGGCAATTGCAGCAACCGGGGCATTTGGAACCAGTGCTATTACTGCTGTAACTGCACAAAATACACAGGGCGTTGAAGACACGCACGTTCTGCCTCCTGAACAGGTGCAGGCGCAAATCACCGCTGTACTTGATGATTTTGATGTTGATGCAATCAAAACAGGAATGCTTGCGACTGCGGAAGTCATTGATGCCGTGGCTGATGTTGTCGCTGACTATGATATTCCAATGGTTGTCGATCCTGTTATGATCGCAGCAACTGGTGATCGACTGCTATCTGAAGATGCAGAAGATTCCTATTATACACTCTTCGAACATGCTGACATAATTACTCCTAATGCCGATGAAGCAGAAACGCTTGCTAAAACCCATATCAATGACCACGATTCAGCTATTGAGGCGGGACGTGAGCTTTTAGAGTCTGGAACCGATGCCGTCTTGCTCAAAGGTGGACACATTGCTACTGATCCTGTTGAAGACATCCTGATCACTGATACTGATGTAACGGTCTTCACTCACCCTCGGGTTAATACATCTGCTTCGCATGGATCCGGATGCGCTCTTGCTGCTTCCATTGCTGGACGGCTCTCCCACGGACAAGACATACATAGTGCTGTAGATGAAGCAACTAGTTTTCTTGGCCGAGCTATTCGATATCACTATGACCTTGGAGAAGGGTCTGGCGCAGTTAATCATTTAGTTGATCTCCGAAATCGTGCTACCAAGACCAAGACACAGTCTACAGTTAGTTCTCTGGTCAACGAAATTGCTGAAATATCTCCTCGAAAACTCATCCCTGAAGTCGGAATGACTGTCGTTGGGGCAACTCCATATGCTGAGTCTGTCGAAGATATCGCAGGTGTTGATGGTCGTATCAATCGCACAGTCAGCGGAATTTCTACCGATAGTGGTGTTCGATTTGGTGCTTCATCTCATGCTTCACGGTTTCTCCTTTCTGCCAGGGAGTACAATCCTAACCTCCGCTTTGCACTAAATGCCCGCTATGGCTCCGATGTTATGACCGCTCTCACTGATACTAGCTGGTCAATTGCCGAAGCCTCTCCTGTTGAGACAGACGATCATCAACAGCGGATACAACATCTGGTTGATGAAACATTTGATGAATCGACCTCTCCTAATGTCGTTGTTGACCGTGGGGGAATGTATTCCGAGCCACTTTGCTGGTTATTGACAGAGAATCCACAACCTCTCAAAGCAAACTTAGAAACTCTTCTGGCGCTGCTCAACTGATATCTTGCCTGCTGTTACGTATCAACTGTCAAGACGCCTGTAGGGTTTAACTCTTACAGGCTACGTTTCCGTCCTCAAAGAGCGACCAACGGGAGCGAGTAGGGCGGGGTGAGTTCACCTGACTTTGGCAAAATTGGGAAATGCTCTTTTTTATTTTACAAAATCAGATTAATATCTTATATCTGCTCTTTGGTGTCTGGTTCATGTTGACAGGTTATTTAGAATTGTCGTGGTGTGGTCGTCGGGGATAAGAGCGACCGTTCGGCCGAGACTGCGAAAAAGAGATCAGCTGGATCGACAACCACTTGAAATACAGCTTCGGGGAACTTCGAATTAAGCCGGGTTCGAAGTAGGAGGGAAACCAGGAGTGTGACACAGATCATAAGAACATCAGAATGATGGTAGCACGGCCTAAATGTGCCTTGGCTGCTTCGGTACCCACCCTGGTATCCACGGAGTTGAGTTTACAGAAAATTGAGGCGAATGCCACGGAGCTTGCCTCCAAGATAGCTGAGGTGTCCGCCTGAATAACAACAGCCAAATTACTAAGGTTAGTATTCACCAAGCCGTGTTTGACCCTCACCACTGCTAACGAGTTCTGAGGCCTTCTTTATTGTTTGATTAAATGTTTCTTGCTGACTTGGATCGTACAATGTTGCTGCTGGATGAATATTAATCAATATCCGATACATCTCTCCGTTTAACCTCGTATCGCGTACTGTCCCAGCAGCTGAGGTAACAGAAATAGACCGATCTAATAGTTGCTCCGTTGGAACTTTTCCTAATGTCATGATAACATCTGGACTAACTACTTCGATTTCTGTAAGAAGATGGTGAAAGCAATTTTCAAGCTCAGATGTCTTCGGATTTCGGTTTCCTTCTGGCCGACAGCGAACACAGTTTGTGATGCGGATATCTTCCCGTTCGATTCCGTGTTGATTCAGACTTTGTGTTAGCACATCTCCACTTCTTCCGACAAACGGTTCGCCGTGTTTGTCCTCTTTTTCTCCCGGTGCTTCTCCAACTAATAGTAATTCTGCGTTTGGATCACCGGTTCCATTAACAATCTGGCTTCGCGATGCGACCAGATCTGAGCAGCGCCGACAGTCTGTAACGACATGGTCATCCATATAGGGTAATATTGCTCTGCTTCATAAATACCTCTTTGTCATCGGTGTCGAATGTGCTTCTGGCTTGTCTGTCAGATGCTATCTTGATACAGCGAGAGAATCTCGGCGTTCACGCCGGGCGTGA
>OBKM01000085.1_pt1 | contig 41652 bp, 38 predicted proteins | sample 1519691 | NCBI WGS metagenome assembly OBKM01 (sample SAMEA37050418, study PRJEB22526) | metagenome | biome: saline pan; feature: lake; material: water | place: Egypt | collected 2015 | depth 0.5 m
GCGATGAGGTGCGCAAAGCACTGCCCTGCCGACCAGCGCTCCGGTTCCGGCGGCGTGTTGAACGCCTCGGTCGAACACCCATCGATCAACGCGGACGCGTCATCGCGGATGGCTGCAAACTGATCCCGGTAGCGGGCCAGCTGGTCGTTGAGCTCGGCGGTCATTGGTCGATTACTTGTCGATTACTTACTGCCCTGTGGGTTCTGCAGAGGGTACGACTTCCAGCGCGCCTTCATTGACGAGCTCCACAAGGAGATCGGCCGCGTCGTTATTCAGGTGCGGCTGGAGCGCTTCGGCCGGTACGGTCACCTGGTCGGCCAATGCTGGCGCCAGATCGGCCTGATCGGATGCCAGATCGATCGCGCGCCCATCGACAAACAGTGTGGCAGTGCCGTTCTCGTGCGCGGTGAACGCAAAGCGCGAGGCCGGTCCGTGGCGCAGCGCTGCGCCCTCTTCGATGGCCTCCGTAAGTTCATCAGCCGACCACGGCGTTTCAGGGGGGATCGGCGCTGCGCCGCGATCGAGCGCCGTGACGTGCGTTCCGAACCAGCGGTCGAGATCCGCTTCGTCCAGCGCCGACTGTACGATAGTCCGCACGCGCTCCCGGGCGGCAGAGCGGATCGCACCGGGGTGATCGGCTGGGTCCAGGTCTGGATCTTCGTAGCGCGCCTCCGGGTCGACGCGCTCCGCCGCGTACTGCATGAAGTCGAGCAGGAGATCCTTGTGGCTGGGCGCCCGAAAGCCGACCGAGTACGTCATGCACGCGTCATCGAGCGCGACGCCATGATGAGCCACGCGTGGTGGCAGGTAGAGCATGTCGCCGGGTCCGAGGTCGACTGTCTCGTCGGGCGTGAAGTCGGCCAGGATTCGCACGTCGAGGTCAGGAACAATCTCCTCGTCCTCCACCGGCTCGTGGCCAAAGTGCCAGCGGCGGTGCCCCTGCCCTTGCAGCAGGAAGACGTCATAGTTGTCGATGTGCGCTCCTACGTTTCCGCCGGTCGGCGCGTAGCTCACCATGATATCATCGATGCGCCATCGCGGCAGGAAGCGAAAGCGGTTGAGGAGCGCCCCCACTTCGGGAATAAGCCGGTCGACCTCCTGAACGAGCAGCGTCCAGTGCGTCTCCGGCAGATTCAAAAACTCCTCTTCTTCGAACGGCCCCTCGCGGAGCTCCCAGGGCTCTGCGCCTCCCTTCTCCAGGATGAGGCGCGAGGTAACGCCCTCCTCGCAGGCAAGTCCGGCTAGCTCTTCCGGAGAAATGGGCGACTGGAAGTCCGGTAGGGCATCACGAACGACAAGCGGCTTCTTCTGCCAGTAGTCGTCCAAAAACTGCGCGGGCGATCGGTCGCCGAGCAGCGACGTAGTGGCTAATTCGGGAGTCATAGGTTCGGAGTTTCGGATTTCGAATTGCGACTTCAGGATTTCGAGTGTCCAGTTTGCCACTCGCAACTTGCCATCCGCTACCCGTCAAAACAGATACAGCGCGAGCATGAGGATGATAAAGAGGAGCGCGGCCCAGGGAACGTACGACTTCTGCTTCGGAAACTCATAGCCGCAGTACGGGCAGACCTCCGGATCCTCGGCAGCGTCGTATGTCAGCGCGCAGGACGGGCACTCGCGCGGGTCGTTCATGTGCCCGGTATCCATCTCGACATCCATGGGACCGAAGGGCTCGTCGGGTTACAGTTCGAGCTGCGAGGCGAGCTCGTCCATGAGCATCTCGAGGTCGTCGCCCGCCAGATCCTCGGGCTCCATGCCCGGAAAACCCGGCCCCTCGGGGGAATCGGCTTCATCAAGCCGCAGGGATTTGAGGAGAAGCGCGGCCGCCCCGGTGGCAGCAGCGGAGATGACGAGAGCCTTGAGTACCTTTTGCATGGGTAGGTGGAGTGGTGAAAAAGAGCGATAGTAGGCGCTCAGCTCAAAACACGAAACTCTTGTCACGAGCGCATTGGAGTAAAACCTTCGAAGCCGTTTGTTGTTTGTATCCACGAATCGGCTCACGCAATCTCCACGGTTCCATGACACACACGCGCACCCGCTGGTTGGCCATCGGTCTGGTCGCAGTGCTTCTGGTGGGGCTCGCCCCCGACCTAGTCCATGCGCAGGACGATCCGGCCGTTGAAATTGCTCGCGTAGAGTACGGCGGTGGCGGCGACTGGTACACCGGTCCGCAGGCGATTCCTACGTTGCTGAACTTCGTGCGCGACAACACGCATCTGGACGTGGCTTCCGACCAGTCCGTCGTCGAACTCACGAGCAGCAGCCTTCACTCGTACCCGCTGCTCTACCTGACCGGCCACGGCAATGTTGAGTTCACCGAACGCGAGGCTGAAAATCTGCGACGCTATCTCGAAAACGGCGGTTTTCTCCACATCGACGACGACTACGGGCTCGACGAGCACATTCGCCGCGAGATGGAAAAGGTGTTTCCTGATCAGGAGTTCGTGGAGCTGCCGTTCGACCACCCGATCTACCATACCCACTACCGCTTTCCCGACGGCCTGCCGAAAGTCCACGAGCATGACGGCGAGCCGCCTCAGGGCTTCGGCCTCTTTGATGAAGAGGGGCGCCTTTGCGTTTTTTACACCTACGAAACCGACCTGGGCAACGGCTGGGACCCGCCCGAGGTGCACGACAATCCGCCCGAGGTGCGCCGAGCTGCTCTTCAGATGGGCACGAACATCATCATGTACGCTCTGATGCGTCCGGACGAGCCCAACCCGAACGCCGAGCCGTCAGAAATGGTACACAACCCCACGCTGGGCCGTGGTGAGCAATGAACGGAAGGATTTCATGCGCACGCTCTGGCGAACCACCGGAATCGTCCTTATCATCGCAGCCGCGGCCCTTGCGGCAACCAACCCCGGACCGGACGACTTCCATGCGTTCGCGGAGCAGCAGCTCGAAGAGGCGATCGTTGAAGAGTTGGGAGACTCAGAACTGGGCCGCGCGCTCGCCGGAGCTGGAACGGAGCTGATCAGTTCGTACCTTGAAGATGTGACTGTTCGAGAGAACTACGGACTCGTGAGCATCTATGCCATCCACCTGACCGACGAGGACGACGAGCCCGCCTGGCGCTTCCTTGGCATTGGCGGGCAGTTTGTTCTACTGGACGAGCCGGATTAGGGGCTGTGCGAAGTAAGGCTATGGTAGCTGACCCTAGTGGAAAAGCAGGTGGGGAATCCACACGTGGGAATCCAACTGGTCAAGACCCAAACGGTAATATAGAGACGTAACATGTTACGTCTCTATACAATGAACCCTACATTCTTACATTCTTTCTTCTCCCTCACGACTGACCGCTCACATCCATGAGTATACTTCAAACCCACGATCCTGAGATTTACGACGCCATTGAGGGCGAGGTTACGCGGCAGAACGACGGCCTCGAGCTGATTGCCTCGGAGAACTTCGCCTCTCGCCCCGTGCTGGAGGCAATGGGCACTCCGCTGACGAACAAATACGCCGAGGGACTCCCCGGCAAGCGCTACTACGGAGGCTGCAAATACGTCGACCAGGCCGAAGAACTCGCCCGCGATCGTGCGAAAGAGCTATTCGACTGCGACTGGGTTAACGTGCAGCCGCACTCTGGCGCCCAGGCCAATGCCGCCGTCTATCTGACGCTCCTCGATCCCGGCGACACGTTCCTCGGACTCAACCTCTCGCACGGCGGACACCTCACCCATGGCAGTCCTGTCAACTTCTCAGGCATCCTCTATAACGCCGAGTACTACGGCGTGGAGGAAGACACCGGACGCATCGACATGAACAAGGTGCGCGACCGGGCTCGTGAGATCGACCCGGCCATGATTTCGATCGGCGCGAGCGCCTATCCGCGCGACTTCGACTACGGCGCGTTCCGCGAGATTGCCGACGAAGTCGATGCCTTCCTCTGGATGGACATGGCCCATACGGCGGGCCTCATCGCCGCGGGCGTGCTCAACGATCCGATGCCGCACACGCATGTCGTCACAACCACGACGCACAAAACGCTCCGCGGCCCGCGCGGCGGCATGATCCTGATCGGGAACGACTACGAAAATCCGTTCGGCAAGACGGCCCGCAAGAGCGGCCGTACGAAGATGATGAGCGAGCTGCTCGACTCGGCCGTCTTTCCCGGCACGCAGGGCGGACCGCTCATGCACGTGATCGCCGCCAAGGCCGTTGCCTTCAAGGAGGCGCTGCAGCCCGACTTCACCGAGTATGGCGAGCAGATCGTGACCAACGCCAAGGCCATGGCTGAGGCGTTCATGGAGCGCGGTTACGACCTCGTGTCCGACGGCACCGACAACCACCTCGTCCTCATCGACCTGCGCAACAAGGGCCTTACCGGTCGCGAAGCGGAGGAGGCGCTCGAAGCCGCCGACATCACGGTCAATAAGAACATGGTGCCCTTCGACGACAAGAGCCCTTTCGTCACGAGCGGTATTCGCGTGGGCACCCCGGCCATGACGACGCGCGGCTTTGGAGCGGACGAATTCAAGCGCGTCGTAGCCCTCATCGACGACGTACTTTCTGCCCCCGACGACGAGGACGTACGGGCTCGCGTCCGCAGCGAGGTGCGGGCGCTCTGTGATCAGTTTCCGCTGTACGACTTCGTTGTAGCCTAGATCCGGAACGGACACGCCGGGGCACCGGTTCATAATTCGCTACTTGGAACCTGTTACCGCCCGGTCGGCGCCGCGTCTCTTTCTGAATCCCCTGACGCCTCATTGCATGCTCACCCCTATGGATCGCAGTTCACTCAGCACATCAACATACGCCGACCTGGTCGACCTCGGACGTCGGCTCTACGACCGCTCGCTCGTACGACGTGAAGACGAACTCATCACCGACCCGCGCGGCCAACCCATCGGGTGGCTGCTCGACACGCGCGAGCCCATGCTGAGTAGCGACATGTTCAATGAGGTGGGTGAGGTGCTCGCCGACCGGCTGCAGGATCGCGACATCCATCAGGTCGCCGGCTACGGATTCGGCGCTTATGCGCTTGTGTGCTCCGTGCTCGCCGCCGACACGGATCCGCCCTTCCAAGGCGGACTCGTTCGCGACGAGCGCAAGTCGCATGGGCGACGACGGATCGTTGAAGGTCCTGTCACAACAGACGAGCCGATTGTACTGCTCGACGACATCCTGAACAGCGGGCGTAGCGCCTCGAAGGCCATCGCTCGCCTTGAGCAGGAAGACTTCACCGTTGCCGGCGTGCTGACGCTCTTTACCTTTTCGTGGAGCAGCGGACGCGCCCGCATCGAAACCGAAGACCGCTGGGTCGACTCGCTGCTCGACCTAAACTTGCGCGACGGCGAGCGCAGCAGCTCGGACTCCGCGTAGCGGCTGTAAATTCCGATCCGCTTGGGGCGGATCGCCCGTAAATCTCGAACCATCATGCCCGAATCGGAATCCTCCGCCACACAGGCCCAATCGCAGATGCAGGGCGATGGGGCCCCCGCCGCGGTTGATGCTCCTGACGACGAGGAGGCCGTGATGCCTTTCCTCGACCACCTGGAGGAGCTGCGCTGGACGCTCATCAAAGGGGGCATCGGGCTGGCGATTACGACGATCCTGTGCGCTTTTTTCAGCCGGTGGATCGTCGATAACGTCCTCATCGGTCCGACGCGGAGCGACTTCTTCATGTACGATGTGCTCCGCCTCAATGCGGTCGACATCGACCTGTTGAATCGCACGGTCACCGGCCAGTTCTTCGCCGATCTCGGGACTATCATCGTCGTCGGGATCATTGTTGGTTCCCCGATCTTCGTCTATTTCCTCTGGAAGTTTATCGAGCCAGCGCTCTACCCCGAGGAAAAGGAAGGAATGCGCTTCTCGGCCGTCTTCGCCACGTTCTTTTTCCTGCTCGGGATTTCGTTCGGGTACTTCATCCTGACTCCGCTGGCCCTGCAGTTTTTCGCGCAGTACACGATCTCGCCCCAGATTCTGAACCAGTTCGACATCATGACCTACTTCAGCATGATCCTGTTCTGGGCCTTCGGAACGGGACTGCTGTTCGAGCTGCCGGTGGTCGTGTACTTCCTCTCGAAAGTGGGCATCATCACGCCCGAGATGATGCGGAACCAGCGCAAGTTTGCGCTCCTCGTCGTGCTCGTGATCGGCGCGTTCCTGACGCCGCCCGATCCGGTCTCCCAGCTCATTGTGGCCCTGCCCCTCCTGCTGCTCTACGAGGGCTCGATTTACATCTCGGCCTACGTCAACAAACGACGTAAGCAGCGGCTGGGGATGAACACGTAAACCGCAACGGCGCACGCTCTACCTCTTCTTATCACCCTCCTACGGGCTCTGCTGGACCTATGAAGACGCTCAAACAACCAGCTGTCGTCGTAGCACTGATGGCCACCCTCCTCGTGGGGGTTGCCACCGGCTTCTGGATGCCGCGTGACGATGACCTCTTCGAGCTTCGGAAGAACTTTGAAATCTTCAGCGCCGCCTACGAAGAGATTGTCACGGAGTATGTGCGACCGGTCGACGCCGGTCACCTGATGCAGGTCGGGCTGGAGGCGATGATTGACGAGCTGGATCCGTACACATCGTTCATTGAGGACGCCGACGACTCAGACATCGACATCATCACGCGCGGGAGCTACGGCGGCGTGGGGCTCAACGTCGAACTGCGCGGCGATCAGGTCACGGTGCTGTCCGCCGTGGAAGGATCGAGCGCCTACGAGGAGGGCGTCCGAGCCGGCGACATCATCACCGCCGTCAATGATCATCCGACGGAGGATATGGCGCTGGCCGACATCCGCAACCTGCTCCGCGGCGAACCCGGCACGGAGGTGGACATTACCATCGAGCGTGCCGGGACGCGCATGGACCTCACTCTCACGCGTGAGGAGGTACAACTCGACAATGTGACGTATGCCGGATTTCTTGAGGAGCCCGCCGAGTCTCTTGCCTACATCCAGCTCGAACGCTTCACTCGGGATGCAGGTCGCGACGTCCGCGAGGCCATCCAAGACCTGAGTGACGAGCGGACCATGGACGGGCTTGTCCTCGATCTTCGGGATAACCCGGGCGGCCTCCTGAACGCCGCGGTCGACGTAGCCGAGCTGTTCGTTCCCGAGGGCGAGGAGATCGTCTCTACTCGCGGGCGGGCCGACGACAGCGATCGCTCGTTCACGAGCAGCCGATCGCCGCTGCTTTCCGACACGCCGCTCGTGGTGCTCGTCAACGAACACAGCGCCTCGGCCAGCGAAATTGTGGCCGGCGCCATGCAGGACCTTGACCGCGGCGTGGTGCTCGGCACGCGCACGTTTGGAAAGGGGCTCGTCCAGGTAGTCAAGTCGCTTCCGTACAACTCCTCTTTGAAGATGACTACGGCCCAGTACTTTACGCCGAGCGGCCGCAGCATCCAATCCGTCGACTACAGCGCGGACACGACGGCAACCCTCTCCAACGATGAGACTCAATTCACCACGAGAAACGGTCGTTCGCTGAATGGTCGGGACGGCATCGCTCCGGATATCACCGTGGAGCCGTCTTCCCCCAGCGCACTGGAGCAGGCCCTACAACGCGAGGCCGCCTTTTTCTACTACGCAAACGACTTCGCCGCTGAGCGCGATGACCTCACGGCGGACTTTACGGCGACCGAGGATATGCTGGCTGACTTTCGGGAGTGGCTGGACGGGGAAGACTTCACCTACACGACCGAAGCCGAGCAGTCGGTTACCCAACTCCGCAACGAACTCGCCGAACTCGGGCATGACGATCTCGACGGACCTATCGACTCGCTTCGCGCAGCCGTCCAGCCCGACCTCGATGCCGATTTTGAACGCCACGCCGACGACCTAAAACGCCAGCTGCAGGAAGAAGTGCTGGCTCGCGTGGCCAGTCAGCACGAACAGATCGAGGCCCAGCTCCAGTACGATGAGCAGGTGCAGGAAGCTGTCACTCTCCTGCAGGATGACGAGTCGTACCAGGACATCCTGACGGTCTCCAACTAGTCCCTCTCGACACAACCCTGCTCATGGTCTGGGTTCAGGTTGCGCTCCTCCTCACAGCTGGACTCGCCGCAGGGTTTGTTGCCGGGCTGATCGGCCTCGGGGGTGGTATCATTTTCACCCCGGTGCTGCTGCTCTATTACACGCAGATCGGCATCGACCCCGTCCTCGCCCCAAAGCTAACCATTGGGTCGAGCCTGCTGTGCACGCTGATAGCGGCCCTCGCTAGCACGCGGTATCAGGTGCGGGCCGGCGCCGTACAGAACCGCGTGGCCCTGTGGGTCGGCCTCTCCAGCGCCGTCGCCGTCTTCCTGACAACGCTTCTCGTCACTACGCGCCCGTGGTATGATGCAACGGTCTTTCAGATCGTGTTCGGGACGCTTCTGCTCATCGTCGTTGCCCGAATGGTGATCCAGTCGAAGTCTTCTGCGTCTTCGGACGCCTCGCCCCGCTCAACTTCTTCGGCTTCCTGGAGCATTCCCGGACTTTTCGGGACGGGCTCGACGGCGGGGGCTGTGTCCTCGGCAGCAGGCGTGGGCGGGGGCGTCGTGCTCGTCCCCGCCTATAACCGGCTGCTGAAGCTTCCCATTCACCAATCGGTCGGCACATCCAGCGCTACCATTGTGTTGATTTCGTGTGCCGGCATTGCGAGCTACGCTTTCCTTGGATGGGGCGAAGACGTTCCATCTACGGCGCTGGGCTACGTGGACGTGGGGCGCGCGCTGCTGCTTGCCATTCCGGCTGTTTTCAGCGCTCGCCTCGGCGTGTGGGCCGCTCACAAGGTCGCACGACGTCCTCTGCAGCTCATCTTTGCGGCCGTGGCCGCGTTCGTAGCCCTGCGAATGCTCTACGGCGCGTTATCCACCCTGTAGACTTCTTTCCACGCTATGAGTCTTTTCAAGCGTTTCTTCGCATACAGCCTTGCACTGGGCGACACCGCCCAGCACCGCCTCTATAACGAGCGGAAGCAACAGCTTTTTGCGGGACTGGACGGCACGATCGTGGAGGTCGGTCCTGGGACAGGCATCAATCTGCCGTATCTGCCGCGCGACATCCGATGGGTGGGACTGGAGCCGAACCCCTACCTGCACGACTACATTCAGGAGCAAGCGGCTGCCCACCAGATCGAGACTGACGTGCGAGCAGAATACGTGGAGGACGCCGACCTGCCCGACGACTGCGCAGATGTGGTGATCAGTACACTCGTGCTGTGCTCCGTAGAACATCCCGATGCGGCCCTCGACGCTATCCGACGCCTGCTTAAACCCGGCGGAGAGTTCTTATTTATTGAGCACGTAGCCGCTCCCGACAGCTCTTGGCTCCACACGGCGCAGCGCCTCATTAAGCCCTGCTGGCGAGCCGCTGGCGACGGATGCCGACCCGACCGAAACACGGGGCGCGCCATCGAACAGGCGGGCTTCGAACGCGTGACGATTGACCGATTCCGGACGGGGCTTCCGGTCATCTCTCCTCACATTATCGGAAGAGCCGTCGAGCCGAACTAGCCTTCCCCTCTACCGCAGTGCCGGACCAGGCGAACGCAGATTCGCCGTAGCGGACAGCCGTCTGGTGCACCCGACTATCACATTCCTGCAGATCAAGAACGCAATATACTCCGGGACATGCACCTGTTGCTACTCACTTTGGGTTCTCAGAACTGTTTTGATTTTAGATTCGATGGCGAGAGCGAACAGCGAGGCCACATGAACGCAGCGCTCTGACTGCAAGGAGGAATTACCTTTGAGGTGTGAATGAGTGCCCGCGGTGAAGCACTGGGGTGCCCGAAGACACAAATTGAAACAGGGTCTCAGTCGGGATCAAGGGATTATCTCTGCGCATTCTAGAGTCGATCAATGCTATTAACCTCGTCGCCTCCCTCTGATGAGCCTCATTTTTGGCCCTCTGGCTGCCTCTGTCGGACGGGCAGTTCTTGTCTGCGGCTGCGCAGCTACCCTGCTGGCTGCAGACCTCAGTCGGGCCGCTCCCTCCCCTGACCCAGTGATGACGGAGCTTCGGATCCGCGTCGAAGCAGCTCCGACCCACACCGAATCTCTGGTTGTTGCCAACCGGCCCCTCGGAGCGCGCGAGGCGGTCGCGGCGTTTTATCTTGAGCGCGACTTCGAACCGGCCTGGAGTGAAGGGCAGGTTCTGCTCCCGCAGGCTGATCGCGTGCTTTCAGCGCTAGAGCGTGCCGAAACGCACGGCTTGCGCCCGAGCGACTATCACACCTCGGCGATCCGGTCGCTCCTCCTGACCCTACAGGCCGAGGACGCTCCAGATGGCGACCGTCACGCCCGGCGCCTCGCCGACCTGGACCTCCTGCTCACCGACGCCTTTCTGCTCTACGGGGCGCACCTGAGCACGGGGCGTACCGACCGAGAGTCCATCGATCCGACCTGGCGCGTTACGGGAACGCCCGGCGACCTGCTGGAGAGCCTTCGCGAGGGGCTTGCCACCGGCGATCTGGCAGATGCGCTGGAGGGCCTCGCGCCGCCGCACCCTGAGTACGCCCGCCTCCAGGAGGCGCTTTCGAGCTACCGGGCTATTGCGGACAACGGCGGCTGGCCTACCGTCGAGTCGGGTCCAACGCTTCGCTTCGGCGACGAGGGGCCGCGCGTGGAGCAACTCCGCGATCGGCTGCGCGCGTCCGGTGATCTCGACGCATCCTCCGACGCTCCCTCCCACGACCAGTTCGACGACGCGCTCGATACGGCTGTGCGTCGCTTCCAGGAGCGCCACGGCCTCGACGTCGACGGGGCCGTCGGCCCGGCCACCACCGCAGCCCTCAACGTGCCAGCCGAGCGGCGCGCCGAGCAGATCCGTCTCAACCTGGAGCGGTGGCGCTGGCTCCCGCGCGATCTGGGCGAGCGGCACATCCGTGTCAACATCGCGGCCTTTGAGCTCGACGTGATCGAACACGGGGAGAGCGTCCTCGACATGCGCGTGGTCGTCGGGCGTCACTACCGGCGGACGCCGGTCTTTACTGGCACCATGACCTACCTCGTGCTCAACCCGTACTGGCACCTGCCGCACAGCATTGCGACCCGCGACAAGCTGCCGCTCATCCAGCGCGACCCGGGTTATCTCGACCGGCACGGCCTGACCATTTTCCGCGGATGGGGCGCAAACGAGCGACCCGTGGACCCTGCAACAATCGACTGGCCTGAGATGTCACGGAGCAATTTTCCCTACCGCATGCGCCAGGATCCTGGCCCGCTCAACGCGCTGGGACAGGTCAAATTTATGTTTCCCAACCCGTACAACGTCTACCTCCACGACACGCCAAGCCGATACCTCTTCGGGCGGCCGGAGCGGGCCTTCAGTTCGGGGTGCGTTCGCCTGGAGCGCCCTCTCGAACTGGCCGACTACCTGCTGGCGGACCAGCCGGAGTGGACGCGCGAGCGCATGCAGCAAACCTTTCGGGGCAACACCGAGCGCGCCGTGACGTTGCGGCGCTCCATCCCAGTGCACCTGCTCTACTGGACGGCGTTTGTTGATGCAGACGGCCGCGTCGCCTTCCGGCGCGACATCTATGACCGCGACGAGCCACTGATGTATGCTCTGGACGGGCCGCTCTCGGCCGACGCTCTGCGATAGACGTCTCCCTATTCCAAATTCTCCCGTGCTGCCCATGACTCTCCTCGCCCTTCTCATAGCGACGCTTCTGCCTTTCGGAGGTATGGTTCCGCCCACCTCTCAGGGCGGAGCGCCCGAAGCTACCGCGTTCAATCCGGGGCACGCTCCGTTTGCGGTCGAGTTTGGGGACGCGCCCATTCCGTATCACATCATGGCTATGTCCGTGATGCCGGCTACGGAGACGCACATCTCGGTTCCAGACAGCGGGATCGTCAATGCATACGTGCTCGATGCCTCGGACGGAACGGTGCGGCCAGACGGGAACCACGCCTGGCATTGGACAGCGCCCTCAGCCCCGGGTCTCTATCCGATCACTGTGCGCGACATGGCGACACGAGCGACGGTTACCATCAACGCGTTTGTGCTCACCCCATATGACCACCGCGATCAATCGCTCAACGGATATGCGATTGGGCGCTACCGCACGCGGCCGCTTCGCGGAGATCCGGCCTACAAGCCCCCCGAAGGATTCATCGAGGTCACTCCCGACACCCGCCAAGCGCAGGTGTCTCCCCATTTTACGCTCGAGCAGTTCCTGTCCAAACAGGAAGCAACTTCTCCAGAGTACGTGCTCATTCGCCCAGCACTGCTTTGGAAACTCGAAGCAACGCTCGAGGCGGTCAACGCCCGCGGCATCCGGGCAAACACCTTCCATGTGATGAGCGGGTTTCGAACGCCGTACTATAACCGGGCCATTGGCAACCGAACGCCTTACAGCCGACACCTCTACGGCGGTGCGGCGGACATCTTTATTGATATGAATGGCGACGGCCAGATGGACGACCTGACGGGCGATGGACGCGCCACACGCGCTGACGCCCGGTGGCTCGCGGATATCATCGACCACCTCACGCGCGATCCGAACTACGAGCACCTGAAGGGCGGGCTGAGCGCGTATGGACCCGCGGCTCACCGAGGCCCTTTCGTCCATCTCGACGTCCGCGGCAAGCGGGCCCGGTGGTGAGCGTCGGTTCTGGGTGACCTCTCATGTCGAGCCCCGGTCCCTGGACGATGGGTAGAAGGTCACCACTTGACGCTAACCGTGATGGCTGGGCGCACTTCATTGCCGGAAGACATGGCACTGAGCCCCGTTGTCACGTGCCGCTCTGCATTGGCTCGACGGGCATCTTTGGGGGACTGGATGATCGTGTACCTCCAGAGGGTCGCCGATGCGACCACCCCTACAAACAGCGGGGCGATTTCGGATGGAGAGCACAGCTGATCGCATGTCCAGGGTTCGGACAGTAAGACGCCGAGCGCGACGGCACCCGGCGTGGCGATCATAGCCGTGATCCCGTCGCCATAGTTGCCTGCGTACACCTGGCCGGCGCCCGGAAGAATGGTGCTCAGCAGTTGGGCTCGCTCAGGGTTGATGAAACGGCCTGTTGGCTCGAGGCTTTTTGGCTCGAACGGTTCCACCATTGAAACAACGGCTGGACCGGCGGAGGGCCGAAGTGGAGCAGCCTCGGCACGAGCGGCGTCAGCTATCCGCGCCTCAGATTGCAGTTGGAGAGCCGCCTGCTGCCAGATGGGAGACACCTGTCCGGCGGACGCGTGAGGAAGAAGGGCGACCGCGAGAGTCAAAACCGTCAGAAGAGATGCAAGGCGCATGTGATGAGGAAGAGCCGGGTGCATTGAGAACGTGATGGGCAGCACCCTCTAAACGCAGCACCGCCATCAGAAATTATACAGGGCATTAACAATCTACAAGTAGACATTCACTCTCAGCAAACGAGAGGTTCCTGCTCCGCCTAATCGCAAAAACGCGATGAATAGATGTTTGCCCGACAGCCGACTAGAAACTCTGCCCTGCTCTTCTATTATCGCATATCGACGATAAACGAAAACAAGTCTCTTTTGCTATGGCCACGATTGAAGTCTTCGACCCTCCGATGTGTTGTTCGACGGGCGTATGCGGCCCGGACGCCGATGACACGCTCGTCTCCTTCTCCGGCGCGCTGCGCTGGCTCGAGCGCCAGGGCGTGTCCGTTGCGCGCTACAATCCCGGCACGGCGCCCGAGGCGTTCATGGACAACGACATCGTCCATAAGGCGCTGACTGAAGAGGGGCAGGACGTGCTGCCGCTTATTTTGATCGATGGCGAGATCGCCTATCGCCGCACCTACCCTTCGCGCGAGGAGCTCGCCGACCGGGTTGGCCTCAAGCCGGCATAAGTGCTTTCCCTCTTGCGCATCCCCTGCGTCTCCTGAACCCCCAACCTTCCGTTTCCTATGATGCTTTCTTATCTCGACGCTCCCACCCAGCACCTCTTCTTCACCGGCAAAGGCGGCGTTGGCAAAACGTCCCTTGCCTGCGCGTCGGCCGTGCGCCTCGCGGATGCGGGCCATGAGGTGCTCCTCATCAGCACCGACCCGGCCTCGAACCTCGAGCGAGTGCTCGAGGCGCCCGTGGACGAGAGCGTAGGTTCGGTCGACACCGTGCCGAATCTCTCGGCGATCAACATCGACCCGGAGGCCGCGGCGGATGCGTATCGCGAGCGCGTGATCGAACCGATGGTGGGGGTGCTCCCCGACGAAACCGTCGAGCAGGTCGAGGAGCAGCTCTCCGGCGCCTGCACGACCGAGATCGCCGCCTTCGACAAGTTCACGCAGTTCCTGGCGGACGAGGACCTCACCGGTGCCTACGATCATATCGTCTTTGACACGGCTCCGACCGGCCACACGCTTCGCCTCTTAGAACTTCCGGCGGCGTGGAGCGACTTCATCGAGGACAACCCCGAAGGGGCCTCGTGTCTGGGTCCGGTGTCGGGGCTCGAGGCGCAGCAGGAGCGCTACACGGAAGCGGTCGAGGCGCTGAACGACGAGGAGCGCACCACGCTCGTGCTCGTGAGCCGGCCCGAGCAGGCCGCGCTGAAGGAGGCCGCCCGGTCGAGCCGCGAGCTTCGCGACCTGGGGATCGCCAACCAGCAGCTCGTCGTGAACGGCGTCTTCCAGGCGCAGGACCCGAGCGATCCGCTGGCCGCGGCCATGGAGGAGCGCGCCGACGCGGCGCTCGCCCAGATACCCGATGAACTCGGGGACCTCCCGCGCGACACCGTGCCCCTTAAGGGCCACAATCTGGTCGGACTGGAGGCGCTCCGCGCGCTGCTCGATGAAGGCGCGGCGCCGGGTTCGACCGTTGAAGGACCGGGCCGCGCGCCCGACATAGACCTCCCCGCCGTAAAGGACCTGGTCGACGGCTTCGCGAGCGACGGGCAGGGCCTTATCATGGTGATGGGCAAGGGCGGCGTGGGCAAGACGACCATTGCGGCGTCGGTCGCCACAGAACTCGCCCAGCGCGGCGAAGACGTGCTTCTTACCACCACGGACCCGGCCGCCCACGTCACCGACGCGGTCGGCGGCGACCTGCCGAACCTCACCGTCGAAGCCATTGACCCGCAGGAGGCGACCGAAGAGTACCGCGAGCGTGTGCTGAAGACCCAGGGCCAGGACCTCGAGCCCGAGGAGCGCGAGCTGCTCGAAGAGGACCTGCGCTCGCCCTGCACGCAGGAGGTGGCCGTCTTCCGCGCCTTCTCGCGCGTCGTAGGCAAGGCGCAGCGGCAGTTCGTCGTCGTGGATACGGCGCCTACGGGCCACACGCTGCTCCTTCTGGACACGACCGGCTCCTACCATCGCGAGGTGCTCCGCACGTCGAACGTCGACGAGGATCGCATCACGACCCCGCTGATGCGCCTGCAAGATCCGGACTATACAAAGATGCTCCTCGTGACGCTGCCGGAAACGACGCCCGTTATGGAAGCGAAGCATCTGCAGGACGACCTGGAGCGGGCGGGCATCACGCCGTACGCGTGGGTGGTGAACCAGAGCCTGGCGGCGGCCGGACCCTCGGATCCGCTGCTCGTCGAGCGAGCCCACGCCGAGCTTCCTCAGATCGAAACGGTGCAGAGCGAATACGCCGAGCGCATCGCCCTGGCGCCGTGGATGCCGGAGGAGCCCGTCGGGCCGGAGCGTCTCCAGACACTGGCCACGGGGGATCTGCAAACTATCCAAGCCGCCGCGTAGTGCATTTTATGACAGCTTCGCGCATCCTAGGTCGCGGCTCCTCGAGAAGTAATTTTTTCAGTCTTCACGTTGGATCGTTGCAGAAAATGCTTATCTTTCGCAGCTGTGTAATGCTCGCTTACAGATGAATAACCTTGAAAACGATCTATTTTAAATGGGGCGAACGACCACGTTTCTTCTGATCCTTCTCTGCGCGCTCTGGGGCATTTCGTCCGCCAATGCGCAGGACATGCAGACTCTTATCGACAGCGACGTAACGCACGGCGGCTTCGGCGGGCCGGTTGTTAAATTCAGTGACGTAGCCGGCGATGCCGGCGTGTGGGTCGGCGGCCGAGGCGGTTGGATCATTAATATAAGCGAGGCGCATGCCATCGGCCTGGGCGGGGGCGGATACGGGTTGACAACCTCGCATGCCATCCCCCAGCCGGAGGACATCGGCGATCCGAGCATTGAGAGCCCCCAAGCGCTGGCAGGCTATGGCGGCTTTGAACTCGAATACACAAACCGCTCCGCGCGCCTGCTCCACTGGACGGCGACAACGCTCATCGGCGCTGGGTCGGTCTCGGCGCGCAGCCAGGATTTTCAGCAGATCGATGAAGACTTCGACCCGTTCTTCGTGATCGAGCCTGGTCTGCACGGAGAGCTCAACGTGACCACCTTCATGCGCGTCCACCTCGGCGTAAGTTATCGGCTGACGAGCGGCATCGACCAGGCCGGATTCGGCGATGGCGATTTCTCTGGCATCAACGGCTCCATCGCCTTTAAATTTGGCTCGTTCCTGTGATGCGATTGGCCTTTGCGTTTGCACTACTGGTTTGCGCCCCGTGGGTCGCCTGGAGCCAGACCATCGCGCCCCTGGAACGGTCCGGCAACGATCAGGAGACGCTCTTCCCCCAAGATGTCCGGCACGGCGGCTACGGCGGAATCGTCTACGGCGTGACGATGGCCAACGGCGAGGCGACTTACCTTCGCGGCACGCGCGGGGCCTGGGTCATCAACCTCACCGACAGGCACGCCGTCAACCTCGGGCTGGCCGGCTATCGGACGGCAACCGCCTTCGAGGCGACCGACTGGGGAAGCGACGGCCCTCCGCCGACTCTCACGTCGCGGTATCGCGGATTTGAGATCGAGTACGTAAACCGAAGCCAGCAGCTTTTCCACTTCAGCGCGCAGCTGCTCGTTGGGTCGGGCGACGTCCAGTACGACGATGACCCGGGCATTGACGCCGACATTGAGCGCACGCGCGACGAGTATTTCGTGCTGCAGCCGGGCGCGAACGTGAATCTGAACGTCACCCGCTGGTTTCGGCTGACAGGCGGCGTGCTGTACCGCTACGCCGGAGGCGTGAATCTGGCCGGCACGAGCGACAGCGATCTGTCGGGCCTTGCCTCGTATGTCACGCTACGGTTTGGGCGGTTTTGAGAGGAGACCAGATAGCCTGTGGTTCAGCCCGCCAATCGGTGCAGCCCGCGCTAGGGAGGCCAGGGAGAACAGTAGACGTCTGGCGCGCAGAGAGGCCCCGAGCAGAAAACTGCAAACACGCATGCGGTGCGTGAAGTTTTCGCGCGTTCAGGAGCGACAGAGGAACCGCTGCTCAGGCGGAAATTAAACGGAGCATACGTTTTCAGTTTTTTGCGTTTTTGCTCTCTTCATATTCGCCCCTATGCCGCCTTCAGAAGCCACGGATGCCCTCCGCGCTCGCATTGCCGAGACCGCCACGTCGCTCTTCCTGCGCTACGGCATCCGGAGCACGACGATGGACACGATCGCTGACGCGCTGCGCATCTCGAAGCGCACCATCTACGAGCACTTCGACGACAAGGAGGCGCTCGTCGTCGCCTGCGTGCAGCGGCGCCTCGACCTCGCCCGGGAGGAGTGCCAGTCGGCCCTCGACCGCGGCGACAATGCTATCGAAAAGCTCCTGACGCTCCTCCTTGTGTCGCTTCGGCAGGCTCGCCAGGCGAATCCTACCTTCTGGCTCGACATCAAGGGCCAGTATCCATCGGCTTGGAGGCTCGTCGAAACGTACCGCCGCGAGGAGCGACGCGACGAGCTGGTTGCCCTCCTCAAGGGGGGCATCGAGGCCGGGCTGCTACGCCCAGAGCTCGACTGTGACATCGTCGCTGCGGTTCTTCGCGCTCAGATCGACCTGCTCTCCGATCCGGACGTGTTTACCGCCGAGCGGTACGAGCGCTCGGCGCTTGGCCGACACGCGCTCCTTCCGTTCATCCGCGGCCTTGCCACGGACGAAGGACGCACCCATCTGCAGACCTATGCGGATGAGAAGACGCTTTCCCTTTGACCCGCTGTTCCGATACGATGCGTTTTCCGACTCTCTCGACATTCTTTTTCGCACTCGCGCTCCTGATCGCAAGCCTGCTCGTTCCTGAGTCAACTCTTGCTCAATCAGCTCTTGCCCAAGAGGCGCGCGTCCTCACGATTCAGGAGGCGGTCGCCCTCGCCCGCGAAAATAACCATGACGTGCGCCAGGCGGACGCTGATCTGGAGCGCGCCGCTCTCGCCCTGAGCGAGGCGCGTCGGGCCCGCCTCCCTGAGATTAGCGGAGCGGGCCAATACACGAATAATCTCCGTCGCCCCGTCATCCTGCTCCCGCCGGACAGCCCCTTCGGCGAGGACGCGCTCCGCACGGGTTCGCGGCACACGATTAACAGCAACCTGCAGCTCTCGGTACCCATTTACAATCCGCGCATTGATCGGACGACCGCGCTGAGTCGGTCGGCCCGCGACCTGGAAACGCGCCTGCGCGATGCAACCGCCCGCGAGGTCGAAATCGAAGTGCAGCGGGCCTATCTGAATGGACTGCTTGCGCGCGAATCGCTCGAGGTGCTTCAAGAGAGCGAGGAGCGCCTGCGAGAGAATCGAACCCTCGTGGCGTCGCTCTACAAGGAAGGCGTCGCTCCCGAGTTCGACCTGCTCCGCACCGACGTGCAAATAAGCAGCGTGCAACCGGAGCTGGCTCGGGCAACCAACACCTACGACGGCGCCCTCAACTACCTAAAACTCCTGACTGGGCTTCCTATAAACGAAGACATCGCGTTGGGTGCCACCCTGGAAGGCGTCTACGAGGCGCTGCCGGAGCTTGACGTTGCGCCGACGTTCGAGCAAAACCGGGCGCTTCTCCAGGTGCAGGGGCGAGAGGAGCTGGCCGACCGGCAGGTGGATCTCGCGCGGTCGGCCTACCTGCCCAGCCTCTCTGGGGTAGGCACTGTGACCTATCAGAGTCAGGGCGACAACCTCGCGCTGTATGACTACAATTGGATCAACAGCTCGACGGTGGGGCTGAGCCTGTCCATTCCGATCTTCTCCGGCGGTCGAGGCCGCGCCCTGGAGCAGGCCCGCGTGGAGCGCCGGCAGGCAAATATGCAGCGTGAATTTGTGCTCGAGTCGCTGGAGTCGGAGTACCAGACCACGCGTGGACGCATCGAGGAAATCGAAGCTACCATCTCCGCCCAAGAGCAGTCTGTCGCTCAGGCCGAGCGGGGCTACGACATGGCGCTGGTGAGCTACGAAGAAGGCGCCTATAACCTCATAGAGGTGAACGATGCCGAACAGGCGCTCACCGACGCCCGCCTCAGCTACACGACCGCGCTTTCGGATCTCATTGGTGCCATGCTCGACATGAACGAGCTTGTCGGCCGTCCGATGGAAATCACCGCCTTTGAATAACTGGATCTGTCATGAATCGCACGAGAACCTGGATTTTAACGGCCCTCCTGGTGGGCATGGGCGGCTTGGCCCTCGCGCTCATCGTATGGGGCGACCTCCTCCCGCTGAGCGACCGCGCGGTCGACCCGGCCGACGATCTCGAGACGGTCGACGAGCCGGCGGTTGTGCCGGTGCGGGTGACCGAGCTTACCGAGACATTGGTCCCCCAGAGCGCCTCCTACACCGGCAGCATTGAGGCGTGGGAACGCGCCCACGTGACCGCGCCGAGCGGGCAGCGCATCGACCGCATCCACGTTCGGGAGGGCGACCGCGTTGAGCGCGGACAGGTCGTGGCCGACATGGACGCCATCAACCTGCGACAGGCGGAAGTAGAGCTACGCGCGGCCGAGCGCGAGCGGGAACGCATGCAGCGTCTGGTCGACATTGGGTCGGTGGCTCGGCAACAGCTCGAGCAGGCCGAGGACCGGTACGAGGCCGCCCGGAGCAACGTCGAGACGCTGCGCCGCAATACGCGGCTCACCGCGCCGATCCGTGGCGTAGTAACCGCCCGGCACTTCGTTGACGGGGAGCAGTTCGTGCCCGCCGCCGATGCGCCTGCCATTGCGATCCTCCAGCAGGTCGACCCCGTCCGGGTAGTCATCAACGTTTCGGAGCGTTTGCTTCCAGCCGTCCAGGCAGGCATGTCTGCCACCGTGCGCCTGGATACGTACGGGGACCGAACGTTTGACGGCACGGTCGACCGCATCAATCCCGTTGTGCAGGCCGACAGTCGCACGTTTCGAGTCGAAATTCGCATCGACAATCCAGAGGGACTCCTCAGCCCCGGCATGTTTGCCCGCGTGTCGCTCGATCTCGGCGAAACGACCGGCCTTTTCCTGCCACGCTCGGCGCTGCGAACCGCCCTCGAGCAGGTCGAGCCCTACGTCTTTGTTGTCGAGGACGACACCGCACGCCGAACCGCGGTAACGACCGGCGAGCGCTTCGAAGACCGCCGCCAAATTCTAAGCGGCCTCTCGGAGAGCGATCGGGTCGTCACCGAAGGGGCGAGCCGACTGCAGGACGGCACGCCAGTTCGCATCCTCGAATAACGCGCCTCCGAAGGCGCCCGCCCCCTTTTTCCTTACTCGCGAGTATCTCCATGAACCTTTTTCGTATCGCCGTTCGGCGCCCGGTGGCTACGGCCATGCTTTTCATCGGAATCGTCGTTCTCGGCCTCTACTCGTTTCTGCAGCTGCCGGTGGAGTTTTTCCCGGACCTCGACTCTCCGTCGCTTTCGGTGGTGACCACCTACCCGGGCGCCGGCGCGACAGAGGTGGAGCGAAACGTCACCGATCCGCTCGAGGAGCGCCTGAGCACGGTGCCGAACCTCGATGAGATGACGTCCAACTCCATCGACAATGCTTCGACCATCACGCTGTCCTTCGAGTGGGGCACGGATATGAGCGAGGCGTCGAACGACGTGCGGGACGCAATCGACCGGGCCGCTCGGGCGCTTCCTACCGGGGCCGACGACCCGATCGTCCAGAAGTTTGACGCCGGGGCGATTCCAGTGGTGATCTACTCCGCGACAGCTAACGAGAGCTATTTTGAGCTCGAACAGCTGATCGAGGACGAACTGGCCCGTCCGCTGAATCGGATTAGTGGCGTCGGGGCGGTGTCGGTGACTGGAGCCCCTCAGAAGCAGATCGACATCACAGTCGACCCGCAGCGATTCGACGCGCACAACCTCACCATGCCGCAGGTCGCGCAGGCGCTTGCCGAGGAGAACGTGCTGCTTCCTGCCGGCCGCCTCGACCTTGGACCGGACAGCTACAACCTGCGCATCAACACCGAATTTACCTCGCTCGACGACATCGGAGCGGTGATCGTGGCCAACCGCAACGGCCGCACCATTCGCCTGCGCGAGGTGGCGACCATCGAGGAAGGCTTCGAGGACGAAACGGCCATTGCCCGCACGAATGGGCGCCGGGGCGTCACCATCGCCGTACAGAAGCAAACAGGCGCGAACACCGTTCAGGTGTCGTCCGACGTGCGGGACCGGCTCCCGGCCTTGATAGCGGGTCTTCCGGCGGACGTCGAGGTGGAGATGATTATTGACACCTCCGAATTTATCGTCGGGTCGATCAACAACCTGAGCTCGGTACTCTTCTTCGCGCTTGTCTTTGTCGTCCTGATTGTCTTGATCTTCCTCCGCCGGTGGCGAGCCACCTTTATCGTTGCCTCCACGATTCCGGTCTCGCTGATCGTGGCGTTCATGTATCTGGCTTTCACGGGCGGATCGCTCAACATCATCTCCCTCTCGTCGCTCTCGATTGCGCTCGGAATGGTCGTTGACGACGCGATCGTCGTGCTCGAGAATATCATGCGCCAGGTCGAGTCGGGGAGCCGTCCGAAAGAGGCTGCCATCTATGGCACCGGCGAGGTGGGCCTGGCTGTCGTAGCCACCACGCTGGCTGTAGCTGCCGTTTTTCTACCGCTGACGTTTCTGACCGGCATGACGGGCGTCTGGTTTGCCGAGATTGGCTTTATCGTCACGGTAACGGTCGTTACGTCAACGCTGGCTGCGCTCACGCTTACGCCCATGATGGCTTCCCTCCTGCTGCGCCGCCTCGACGACGGGCAGGCGCCGCCGAAGTGGCTCCGGATGATCACATCGAATATCGAAAGCGGATTTGGTGCCACCGAACAGCGCTACGGGCGCGGCCTTCGCTGGGCGCTGACGTACCGGAAAACAGTGCTGGCCGGTGCCGGCGTGCTCTTCGTCGGAAGTCTTCTCCTTGTGCCGACGATCGGCACTGAGTTTATGCCCGTGAGCGACAACAGCCAGATCCAAATAAGCGGAGAGCTCGAGACCAGCCGGAGCCTGTTGTACACAGCGAACGTCGTCGAGCGCCTGGAGGAGTCGATCAAGAGCGAAGTTCCGGAGCTGCTCATCATCAGCAGCACGTCGGGCGGGACCGGCGGCATGGGAGGCGGCGTTGGGTCAAGCAATCAGTTTCAGGTGCGCCTCGGCCTGGTCGGACCGGGCGAGCGCGACCGCTCTGTGTTCGACATCGCCGATCAAGTGCGTGGGCTGATGGACGAAATGCCCGAGCTCGTGAACTATTCGGCCTCGGCGGGTAGCGGAGCTGGCGGAGCCGGCCAGGATCCGGTGCAGGTACGTATCCTGGGGCAAGACCTCGACGCAACCACGACGGTGGCCGATAGGCTCGCCGCCCACATGGAGGGCATCGACGGGGTGCGCGACGTGAGCCTGAGTCGAGGCCCGAACCGGCCCGAACTCGAGTTTGCGTTCGACCGTGATCGCCTCTCGGACCTTGGCCTCACCTCGTCGTCCGTGGCATCGGCCGTTCGCGGCAATCTCGTCGGGCAGACGGCCACGTCGTTCCGCAGCGAGGGGCAGGAGCTCGACGTCGTCCTACGGCACGATCCCGCCACGCGCGCTTCCCTTTCGCAGATCGAGGCGATGACGGTTCGAACGCCGGGAGGACGCTACGTGCGGGTCGGCGACCTGGGGGACGTGCGCGAGTTTCAGGCGCCTCCGAACATTGAGCGTATCGACCGGGACCGCGTCGTAACCGTCTCCGCCGGGCTGCACGGCCGTCCGCTCAATCAGGTGATGGACGAGGTGCGCGCCTGGATGGATCGGCAGGACTTGCCTCCTCAGCTGGAGATTATCTACGGGGGCGATATCGAGGCGCAGCAGGAAGCCTTTAGTGATCTCTTTCTCGTGCTGCTCCTGAGTATCGTGCTCGTGTACCTGGTGATGGCCGCCCAGTTCGAGTCGCTCAAAGAGCCGTTCGTGATCATGTTCTCGATCCCGTTTGCCTTCACGGGCGTGCTGCTGGCGCTTCTCCTCACGAACACACCGCTGAGCGTGATGAGCTTCCTGGGCGGCGTGATTCTCGTCGGGATTGTCGTTAAGAATGCCATCGTGCTCGTCGACTACGTGAAGCTCCTGCAAGGGCGCGGGATCGGGCCGGTCGAGGCTATCGTGCAGGGCGGCATCGCTCGCCTACGGCCGGTGCTCATGACGACCCTGACGACGGTCCTCGCTCTGTTTCCGCTGGCCCTTGGACTTGGAGAAGGCGGCGAAATCTGGCAGCCGATGGCGATTTCGGTGATCGGCGGACTCCTGCTCTCAACCGTGGTCACGCTCGTGCTCGTGCCGGTGATCTACGGCCTTTTCGAACGTAAGCGCCTCGGCGATCCCACGCGCGGCGGCATGCTCGCCCCCGGCACCCCGCGGCTCCAGTCGTCTGCGCCGGACGGCTCGTAAATCGATTTTACATCATACTGCTTCTGCCATGAAAAGCGTCTTTATTGCATACAATCAGATCTTGTCTGACGAGCTGCTGGAGCTGCTCGATGAGCTGGAGATTCGCGGCTTCACGCGGTGGACGGGCGTGCAGGGACGCGGCTCCGAGGCGGGCGACCCGCACATGGGAAGCCACACCTGGCCCGCCCTCAACGGCGCGCTGCTCTGCGTCCTCCCCGACGACCGCGTTCCCCCGCTCCTCGAGGCGCTTCGCACGCTCGACGATGCGGCCGAGCGGCACGGCCTCCGGGCGTTTGTCTGGAGCGTAGAAGCCAGCGTTTGATCTGGATCCAGCACACTGACCCTATCGAAGGTCCCATAGAGAAACCATGAGCGATAGCCCAACCCATTCAAGACCGGCCGGAAAACCGCCGCGGGCGTGCCGTTTCGGTTCGTGCCGAAGCTGCTGCGCGTGCTTGACAGAGCGCGCTGACGGCACCCGCCGCCCTGCCGCCATAGCCGGGGACGTCAGCGGTGCGGATCTTCATTTACAGGACACCTCTTGGTGATTACATTACATATAGCGCCAGATTGATATTCAATTCACTTTAGAACAATGGTCCGTTTGCTGCATGTCGCCGTTTTGCTCGGTATGGTCTGGGGTCTAGTAGCGGACAGGGCGTCGGCTCAGGAAGCCCGCTCGATCACGCTCGACGAGAGCATTGAGCGGGCCCTCGAGGAGCATGGAATGCTTGAAAGCGCGCGGGCCGATGCCGACGAAGCGCTCGCGAGGCAGCGCCACGCGCGGTCCGGATGGTGGCCGTCGATTCGCGGGCAGGCCCACTACCTGCGCCTGAGCGATAATATTCCCTCCTTTGAGGGGGAAATTCCGGGATTTGACGAGCCGTTTCCCATTTCGCCCGTCGAGATCAATCAGTTTCACACCGAGATCGCCATCGAGCAGCCGATCTTTACGGGCTTCCGGCGGAGCGGCGAGCGCCAAGCCGCCGCCCGCCGCGTTGAGGCCACGGAAGAAAACGTCGAGCAGCAGCGCGCTGCAGTGGCCCTTGACGTGCGCCGGGCGTACTGGGACCTCAAGCAGGCCCAGCAACGTCGCGAGGCGGTAGAGAAGGCGCTGGAGCATGTCGAGGCGCATCTGGAGGACGTGCGCAACCGACGCGAAGCGGGGGCGACCCTGGAAAGCCACGTGCTTGCGGCCGAGACGCGCCGCTCGGAGGTGCGGCTCGATCGCGTGGAGGCTGAAAACGCCGTTCGTGCTGCGCGGACCGAACTCAACCAACTCATTGGCGAGCCCCGAGATCGCCTCCTCCACCTGGAATCTGATGAAACAGGGGAAGGCGACGTCCTAGACGCACCGCTCGACGAGCAGCGCGCGACGGCCCGGAACGACCATCCCCGCCTCAACGCGCTCCGCGGCCGGGCGGCGGCCTTGGACGCGGAAGTTGGCATCGCCAGCCGGCAGTGGATGCCGGACGTTGCGCTCACGGGACGCTATCTCTTTGCGCGCCCCAATCCCAACTTTATCTTCGAGCGCGACCAGTTCCGGGGCAGCTGGGAGGCGGGCGTGACCATGCGCTGGACCCTTTGGGACGGCGGGCGCCGCTCGGCGGATGCTGACGCCGCGCGGGCCCGGCTTCGCTCGGCCGAAGCCCGGCTCGACCACATGGAGCGCCGCATCGACCAGTCGGTCGAGCGCCACCATCTGGCGGTCGAAGGAGCGCGGGAGGCTGTCGAGGTCGCCACGCAGGCCGTGCGCCAGGCGGAGGCTTCGTTCAACATGGCCGAAGAGCAGTTCGAGGAAGGGGCGGCGCTCTCGGCCGACGTGCTCGAAGCGGAGTCAGCGCTTCGTAGCGCCGAGCTGCGCCGGGCCGAGGCGCGGGCCAACTACGCCATCGCACAGGCTGAACTCTTGCACGCACTCGGACGGGTATGGTGATGGAATCGACGCGCACGGTCGTCTTTCGAGCGGAAAAACTCTCCAAGATCTACGACATGGGCGAGGTGCAGGTGCACGCGCTCCGGAAGGTCGACCTGGAGCTCTACGAAGGCGAGCTCGTCGTCTTGCTCGGCGCCTCGGGAAGCGGCAAGTCGACGCTCGTCAACATTCTCGGTGGGCTCGACACCGCCACCAAGGGGCGCGTCTTCTACCGGGACTGGGACCTCACCCGCGCCGATGACGCAGCGCTCACTCAATACCGCCGGCGGCACGTCGGCTTCGTGTTTCAGTTCTACAACCTGATTCCAAGCCTCACCGCGCGAGAGAACGTCGCCATCGTCACGGAGATCGCGGAGGATCCCATGACGCCGGAGGAGGCGCTCGAGCTGATGGGGCTCGGCGACCGGCTCGACTCCTTTCCCGCGCAGCTCTCCGGCGGACAGCAGCAGCGCGTCGCCATTGCGCGAGCGATCGCCAAGCGGCCGGCCGTGCTGCTCTGCGACGAGCCAACGGGCGCGCTCGACTCCGAGACGGGTGTTATCGTGCTCGAGGCGATCGAGCGAGTGAACCAGGAGCTCGGGACGACCGCAATGGTCATCACGCACAACATCGTGCAGGCGGAGATGGCCGACCGCGTCATCTCGCTCAGCGACGGGCAGGTGAGCGACATTGAGCACAACAAAACGAAAACCCCAGCCCGCGAGCTAACCTGGTAGCCGATGCAATCGCTCAACCGAAAAATGCTGCGCGACTGCTGGCGCATGCGCGGCCAGCTGCTGGCGATCACGCTGGTTGTGATCGCCGGCGTGGCAACCTACGTGGGCATGCGCGGCGTGATGAACACGCTGCAGCACACGCAGGCCACCTACTACGCCGAGCATCGCTTTGCCGACGGCTTCGCCTCGCTCCGCCGCGCCCCTGAACGCGTCGGCGATCAGCTGCGAGAGGTCCCCGGCATCAACGAGGTGGAAACGCGCGTGCAAGCTGGCGCTAATCTGGAGGTGCCAGACTTCGACGAGCCCGTTGCAGCGTCGATTCGCTCGGTGCCGGACCAGCGTGAGGCGCGCCTCAACCGGCTCTTTATCCGCGACGGTCGACCGGTAGAGCCGGGACGCAGCAACGAGGTACTGCTGAACGAAGTGTTCGCTGAAGCCCACGAGCTCGAACCTGGCGATGAGATTACGGCTACCATTCGCGGGCGCCAGCAGCGACTCACGGTCGCAGGTATTGCGCTCTCGCCGGAAGCGGTTCTTCAGGTGCAGCCGGGGGCGCTTTTTCCCGACCCGGAGCGCTTCGGCGTTCTTTGGATGAGCCGCAGCGCGGTGGCGGCAGCCTATGACATGGAGGGAGCCTTCAACGACGTCACCTTCAGCCTGGCGCCGGATGCCGCGCTCGACAACGTGCTCGAACGCGTCGACCGGCATCTTGACCGGTATGGAGGGCGCGGCGCCTACGGCCGAGACGATCAGGCGTCGCATGCGCTTCTCGACGTGGAATTGCAGCAGCTGGAGGGGGTATCCACGCTTCTCCCGGCCATCTTCCTCGTAGTGGCCGCCTTCTTGCTCAACATTGTCGTCGCGCGGCTCATCAACCTGCAGCGCGAGCAGATCGCCATGCTCAAGGCGTTCGGCTATGACGACTGGACCATTGGGTGGCACTACGTAAAGCTTGTGCTCCTGGTCGTGGCCATTGGAGCAGCGATCGGCAGCGCCCTGGGCCTGTGGATCGAGCGCGCCATGGGTGAGATCTACCTGCAGTTCTTCCGGTTTCCGGTTCTCGACCATAGCTTTGAGCCGGGCGTCGTGCTGACGGCGGTGCTGCTTACGGCCGGGGCGTCGCTTCTGGGCGTAATCGGGGCCGTCCGGCGAGCCGTTCAGCTTCCGCCTGCTGAGGCGATGCGTCCGCCTGCACCGCCGACCTACCAGCCAACCCTTGTCGAGCGTATCGGACTGCAAGGGCTTTTCGACCAGCCCACGCGCATGATCCTGCGCAATCTCGAGCGCCAGCCGATTAAGTCGCTGCTCACGATGGTGGGGATTGCGGCCTCCTGCGCCATCCTCATCATGGGACTTTTCTTTGGAGATGCGTTCGACTACGTGGTCGAGGCGCAGTTCGAGGTAGCGCAGCGTGAGGACGTCACCGTGATGTTTACGGAGCCGACGTCCACGAAGGCGCTCCACGAGCTCGCGAGCATGGAGGGCGTGCAGCACGCCGAGCCGTTTCGATCAGCGCCGGTACGGCTTCACCACGAGCATCGCACCCAGGAGATTGCCGTCGAGGGCGTTCCCCCCAAGCCGTATCTACGGCGCGTCATCGATGCCGACCTGCGACCCATTCCCATTCCCGACGAGGGAATTGTGCTCACCGAGCGCCTGGCAGAGAACCTGGACGTGGGACCCGGAGACGAGATCCGCGCCGAGGTGCAGGAAGGAGCGCGCCCCGAGCGATCCGTGCCCGTCGTGGGCACAGCGCAGGAGTTTATTGGCATGGCGGCCTACATGAGCCTAGACGCCATGCACGACCTCGTTGGCGAAGGGCCGGCTCTGTCCGGGGTCTTCCTGCTGGTGGACGGCGACCGGCAGGACGAGCTCATGAATGTGCTTCACGACCGGCCGCAGGTGGCGAGCGTGGTTTCGCAGGATCGTGTCATCCAGGCCTTCCGGGAGACGTCGGCTGAGAGCCTGCTCGTGTTCACGTTCGTGCTCAGCATTTTCGCGGCGATCATCGCCTTTGGGGTGATCTACAACAGCATTCGGATCACCCTCTCCGAGCGCGACCGCGAGCTGGCCAGCCTGCGCGTCCTCGGCTTTACCCGCGGAGAAATCTCGTACATCCTGCTCGGGGAGATGGCCATCCTGACGCTCCTGGCCATACCGATCGGCTTCGGAGTAGGTGCACTGGCCAGTGCGGGCATTGCGGCGTCGCTGCAGACCGATATGTTTTACATTCCGCTCGTCCTGGAGCGGGACACCTTCGCGCTGGCCGCCGCTGTCGTGCTCGGGTCGGCCGCCGCCTCGGCGCTCATCGTGCGACGCAGGCTCAATAACTTGGATCTAATCGGTGTCCTAAAGACCAGAGAATAGCATCATGATTACGCTCAATCGACGCACCATCATACTTATCGTGGTCGGCGTGCTCGTGCTCGCCGCCGTGGCGTACGGCTTCTGGCCCAGCCCCATCTCCGTGGAGACGGCAATCGTCGAGCGGGACTCCCTGGAGGTGGTGGTAGAGGAAGAGGGCCAGACGGAAGTCGTGGACCGATACGTTGTTTCGGCGCCCGTGACGGCCATGGCCCGCCGCCTGACCGTGGAAGCCGGTGACGCTGTGGAGGAAGGCGAGCCCGTCGTCGAACTGGAGGCGCCGCGCGCGTCCATCCTCGACGGGCGCACGCGAGCGGAGGCCTCGACGGGCGCACGCGAGCGGAGGCCAAGGCGCGCGCCGAGGGCGCAGAAGCCGCCGTGGAGCAGGCCGAGCGGCAGGTGGACGCCGCCGAGGCCGTGTCCGAGCGCGCCCAGGAGGAGCGCCGCCGCGTGGAGCGCCTCCACGAGCAGGGCTCCGCCACGCGCCGAGATCTAGAGCAGGCCACCGCCGACGCGCTTCAGGCGCAGGCCCGTCTGGAGTCGGCCCGCGCCGCCGTCGTCAGCGCCCGCGCCGACCTGCGCAGCGCCGAGGCTAGGCTGGGCCTTGGGGGCGTCGAAGAAGGGGAAACGGTCGCGTCCACACTGCGCGCACCGGTGTCCGGCCGCGTCCTAGCCGTCCACCGCCCGAGCGGAGGACCCGTTGCGCCAGGCGAGACGCTCGTTGAGGTCGCCGACACTGACCAGCTTCGGGTGCGCATCGACGTGCTCTCGCAGGATGCCCTGCGCATCGAACCCGGCACGCGCGTGCGACTCGACCGGTGGGGCGGCGACGCCACGCTGCAGGCTACCGTCGAGCGCGTCGAGCCGGAGGGGCGTACCGACGTCTCGGCCCTCGGCGTTGAGGAGCAGCGGGTGGGCGTCGTCGCCCGGCTTGACGCTCCGCCGGCCGACTGGGAGCGTCTCGGCGCCGGGTATCGGGTCCTGGCGCAGTTCGTTGTGTGGGAAGAGGCCGATGTGCTTCAGGTGCCGACCGGCGCCCTCTTCCGCACCGAGGACGGCTGGGCCGTGTTCGTCGCAGCGGACGGGCGAGCCGAACGGCGAACCGTTGAAGTCGGCCAGCAGGCGGGACTGCGTGCAGAGGTCGTCTCCGGACTCGACGAAGGAGAAACCGTCATCGTGCATCCGGGGAACGACGTCGAAGACGGCGCGCGGGTGCGACCGCGGAACTGACGGAATTCGACGATGGACGACCGACGACGGACGATTGATTGCCTGCGGTTGTCCGCCGTCCATGGTCTATCGTCGTTACCACGACATTGACGAAACCTTTTTCTTTCATCGACACGCATAAACCCATGGCATCATTCCTCATCCTTTACGGCACCAGCGAAGGGCAGACCGCCAAAGTCGCGACTTGTCTCGCCGACACCTTGAAAGCGCGCGGTCATGCCGCAACAACACGCGACATCTCCGAAGCCGGCGAAGAGATCGATCTCGCCGCCTTCGACGCTGCACTGGTGGGCTCGTCGATACATGTCGGCCAGCAGCACGCGGACATTCAGGCGTTCGTGAAGACGCACCGCGAAGCGCTACGCGAGCGGCCGACGGCCTTCTTTCAGCTTTCGCTCAACATCGCCGATCCGCGGGAAGAAAAGCGAGCCGAGGCCGCTCAGTACATGGACGCCTTTCTAGAAGAGACCGGCTGGCATCCCGATCGCATCGGGCACTTCGGGGGCGCGCTTCGCTACTCGAAGTATGGATTCTTGAAGCGACTCATGATGAAGCAGATAGCGAAGCGGGCCACCGGTGACATCGACACCTCGCGCGACTACGAGTATACGGACTGGGCCGAGGTGGACGCCTTCGCGAACGACGTCGCCGCGTTCGTAGAAGGTCGGCTTGGCGCCGTTCCTGACGAGGCCCCCAGTCGGTAAACGGTAGCGGGAAGGATCACGCTTCTCCGCACAACTGTCGAATGGCCAGTGCAAGCGCTCCGATGCCGATTGCGGGAGCGATAAGGTCCCGCCACTTCATGGATAGTTCCTGCTTTTCTTCGGGATAGGGAGAGGTGCTGGGGTCGTAGTACGGGGCTAACCGGTCGATCGCCTCTGTGCTCACACCTGCCTGCTGGATGTGGGACCGCAACGCCTCAAACAGGTGCGTCATTTCGTCCCGGGCGGCCTCGGCGTGCCCCTCGACGGAAACTTTCGCGTACTCCTCTCGCATGAGCCATCCGATGGTCCAGACGCAAATCGGCTCCGGGACGTACTCGAAGATCCTGACAACCGGCGGGCTGGGGGCATGCCCCGCCTTCCGCAACCCACGCAGCGCTTCCTTTGTCGCCCGGACCGCGAGCACCAGCAGGTCTCTGGTTTTGCCCAGCCGTTTCATTTTGGTATCAGCAGCGAAAAGCGCGGGCACGACGCCGGACATGAGCAGGGCGACGTGGTATTTCAGCCAGTTTTCCATGTCCGTCCGGATATCGACACGGTACCCACGCATGTCTTCCAGGAGATCGGCCACTTCTCGGGTCCGGGGGCGGATGGTCCCATCGACCTCCCCGATCGGAAGGGTCCATGGGTTGGATTCGTTGGCCGGGAGCACGCGCATGACGGGGCCGTCTCGCTTCCCTCCGGGATACGGAAAGCCCAGCATCACGCGATCCTTGCCGAGGGCCTGGACCATCTCGTCGGCGCCGCTGAAGTTATTGCCCATAAAGAGGAACGTCGGGACGTGCTCGTTTTCTGCCAACGTATCGAGGATCCGGGTTGCCTGCGGCTCTCCCATGACGACCAGAACGAGATCGTAGTCGTCCTCGGGGTCGAACGTCTCTGTCACGCTCACGTGCGCGACTTCCTGCTGGTCAGCGTCGTTTTCCTGGATGACGACGCCAGCCGATGGAGGCCTCGCCCATGCCGGCCAGATAGTGAACACAAATGGTGAACACAAGGCTCGCAGTTGTTACACGACGCCCAGAACGGCTGTGGCGATCGAGAAGTAAATGAGCAGTCCGCTCGCGTCGGCCACGGTCGTGATGAGCGGCGCGCTTGCGACTGCCGGGTCGATGTCGAGGCGCGTCAGGAGGAACGGCAGCACCGTCCCCACCAGGTTCGCCACGAGAATAATGCCGACCATCGCGAGGCCAACGATCAGGCCGATCTCCGGTCCGCCGCGGAAGAGGCCCAACGTGGCGCTCAAGACGCCCATGGCGATGCCCAACGCCACCCCCACGGCGATCTCTTTCACGAACACGCGCCCCCACTGCGAAAGCTCCACGTTCTTCGTCGCGATCGCCCGCACCATGAGGGTGGCCGACTGCGAGCCGGCATTTCCGCCGCTGTCAATGAGCAGTGGAATAAAGAACGCAAGCGCAATGGCCGCCTCGAGGGTCTCCTCGTAGGCCGCGATCACGCCCGAAGAGACGAGGTTCACCAGCACCAGAATCGCCAACCACAATACGCGGCTCCGGAAGAGCGCCCAGATGCTCGACTCGCGGTAGCCCGTTTTGAGCGGCGTAACGGCCCCGACCTTGTGGAAGTCTTCGGTCGCCTCTTCGCGCACCACGTCGAGGATGTCGTCGATCGTGACGATGCCGAGCAGCACGCCGTTGCTGTCGAGGACCGGCAGCGCCACGCGGTCGTAATCGCGGAACACCTGGATGGCCTCCTCCTGGTCGCGGCTTGCCTGCAGAGCGACGAACTGCTCGTCCATCAGCTCCTCGACGCGCGCTTCGGGGTTGGCCAGGAGAAGCTGGCGCACGCGCAGGTCGTCGATGAGGCGGTCGTCTTCACCGATGATGTAGACGAGATTGAGCGTCTCACTGTCTTTTCCTTCCTTGCGGATGTTGGCGAGTGCCTCTTCGATCGTCCACTCCGGCCGGATGGCTACGTAGTCAGGCGTCATGAGGCGCCCGACGCTCTCGTCCGGATAGCCCAGGAGCTCGCGCACCTCGGCGAGGTCTTCCGGGTCCAGCAGGTCCATCAGCCGCTTCGTGACGCGCGCCGGGAGCTCTTCGATCAGGCGCGTCCGGTCGTCCGGCGCCATGTTCGCGAGCAGCTCACGCGTGTCGCCCTCCCGGAGGTTGCGAAGCAGGGCTTCCTGCTGGTCGGGCCCGAGCCAGGCGAAGACGTCGGCCGCCTGCGAGCGCGGCAGGGCCCGAAACGCGACAGCGCGGCGGGTGGACTCCAGGTCCATGAGGAGCCGCCCCACCTCGGCGGGCGGCCAGTCGGCAAGCGCCTCGCGCAGGGCCTCCCAGTCTTTTTCTTCAATCAGCTCTTGGATGTCAGGATCTACGTCAGCAAAGGACATAGGCAGGGGGCGTTTGTGACAGGGTTTGTGCATGTGCCGCTCGATGGAGGGCGGCGCTTAATAGAATATGGACATGCATTCCTGAATGGCAAATGTGCCCCTCCCAAGGACTCGCGCTCGAAAGACGCTCTCATCCCTCGTCGGATGTGCTCAAACTCATTCTTCGCGCGTGTCGTGGTCGCTTCCATCTGTCCGTCGTCGCCTCTCGGCCATGCCACATGCGTTCCAAAGCTGCCGCTGACCAAAGCTGCCGCTGACCCCGGGAATCTCCCGATCATCGATGAAGACGAGTGTCCGCTCAATCGTCAGCGGTATGGACCCCACCGAAGAAGGGTTTGGGTTCATTGGTGGATCATAGTAGAGGAGCATCCAGGTTCTACCCCCCGTGTCCTCTACTGCCAGTATCCACAGGGCATTCGCCAATAGCATCCTGATAGATGGGGCCAATAGATGGGGGCAACGCGGCTGACAAGAGATGCGAGAAGGGCCCCTCACTTGCGATCCATTGGAGGAAGCTTCAAGCTTCTACGCAGGGACCGGGTGCCGTCGGGCGTGTCGGACCAGCAGAAGCCCTCCGATGATAAGTGCGCCTCCCGCAATCTGAGGACGGGTGATCGGCTCTCCGAGCAGAAGAGCGCCCCCGAGCAGAGCGACGAAGGGCACGAGGTTGTAGTAGACGGCCGTGCGTGAGGCTCCGATGCTACGCACGGTCCAGTTCCAGAAGATAAACGCAATGCCTGCTGCCAGAACTCCCGAAAACAGAAGTGCGCTCCACGCCCACCCATCCACCTGGGTCCAGTTGAGGGTGGGTTGATACAGCGCGCCGATCGCCAGCAGCACCGGAAGGGCCGCCAGGATCTCGAAAAAGGTCACGGCCGTGGGCGACAGCTTGTCGACGAGGGGTTTATTGTAGGCGGTGTAGCCGCCCCAAAGCAAGGCCGCAATGAGCATCATGAGGTTTCCAAACAGCGAGCCCGTCCCGATTGCAACCTCGGACGAGCCGGCCACCACGACCAAGGCGGTGCCCGCCATCGTCAGAGAAAAGCCGATCCACGCTCGGCCGCCAAGCGTTTCCTGGCCGGCCACGTAGCTCAAGACGGCCGTCCAGACCGGATTTGTGGCCATAATAAGGGCCGCGTTCCCCGCTGCGGTGTTGTTGATTCCGATGATAAAGAAGATCTGGTGGGCAGCAAATCCAAGCAGGCCCAGCGGTACGATCCGTCTCCAGTGGGTTCGAAGCGGGGAGAAGAATCCTTCGGGGGTCCCGAGGCAACGGTAGCTGTAATACGCCCCGAGCACCGCTGCCGAAAAGGAGAAGCGAAAGACGTTGGCGACGTGGGGATGCATGTCCGAGAGGGCCCCCTTCAAGATGGGAAAATTTGCTCCCCATATGAGGACGACGCAGAGAAGAAGAAAGTCGGGGAGCCAGGAAGAGCTCCGGGAAGAGGTCTTCGACATGCGAATAGGGAAATTAATTCACTTTCAGACGCCGCCTCCCGGTAGCCTCATTCGGCGAACGTACCGCGCTGGGCGGGGGGCGCGTCGAACAGAAGCCCACTACGGAAGCCCACTGAGGAGGGGAAAACGCTGAGACGACCTGACCGGAAAGGGCCGGGAGAAGAAACGACGGTGGCTCAGCCCGCGGCTCCTCCACCGTTATCAGCCCGACCGGCGATCAACTGCCCAGCGGCCTGTTTGGCAGCCTCAGCAGGCCAGGAAGCGCCAAAGTTCTGGCTCTCTACCATCGCCGCCTCGTAGAGGAGGTAGGCGGCGTTGGCCAGCTGCTTGGCCTGCTCGGACGGCTCCTCACCTCGATCCTCGGAGGGACCTTGAATGACCGACTGCAGGTAGGCGCGTAGCTCTTGCTTTTGCTCTCGGATTTGCACGCGAATGGAGTGCTCCTCGCCGGGGAACTCAGCAGCCAGGTTGAGCTGGCCGCAGCCCCGGAAGTCCTCCTTTGCAATAAATGCTTCGAGGCAGTCGAATATGGCCTTGATCCGCCGTTGCAAGGGGGCGTGCATATCGACCTGGCTCGTGAGCGCCTTCATCCACCGCTCGTGGCGGCGCTGGAGGTACGCGAGGGCCAGTTCTTCTTTCGAACTGAAGTGGTTGTAGAAGCTTGCCTTCGCTACGTCGGCCTCATCAATGAGCTGGTTGATGCCGGTGGAGCGGTAGCCCTGCCGGTAAAACAATCGGTTGGCAGCGTCGAGAAGGCGCTGGCGCGCCGGCACGGACGAGCGGTCAGCCATGGTAACAGAGACGATCGATGAGAAACAGCCGCAAGTGAACAGACCGGTCTACCTAACACGAGATATTCTGGTTTGGTTCACCAGCTTTTTGAAGATGCGTAGTAGACTTTTCGGCCCTAGACTGTCTCAGAAGCGGTCGGTACACGCGCCCCTCCAAGTCCGACCTGTCGCATCGCTCAGGGGCATACGTCGGACGGGTCAGGCTTCGTGCGCACGGATAGGAGATTCTTGCACGCGGAGAGGGGAGCCTCTGCGCTCCAAAGGGACGGTTCCGGCGCAGGCACCTCGCCGGTCGTGCAGGGAAGAAAGCAGCGTTCGACCAGCCGCGGGGCGCTAGAGCCAGCCTAGCGGTGTGACGGGTGGCTGTGCCACGATACGCATGGCCGTAGATCCGTAGATCACGGGAAGATGGGGCCGCCCCATAGCCATCTGGCGGAACTTTGCCTAGAAGCTGGTCACTAGCACTCCAATCTGACCAACGGAGAGACCGGGGATGGGAAGCTGCAAAAGGACCGCCACAAGGTGTACCTCAAGGATCCACGGGGTCTCACAAACTCCTTCCTGGTCTACTCCTACTGGAGCGTCTGGCATGTCCAAGCAAACACGCCTATAATAACTGCCGCGCCATAAATACAGGGCTGCCTGAATACGGGGCTGCCTGCTCGACACGAGTAGGTTGGAAAAAAGCCTCTCTGGAGATCACTCAGTCAGACGCTTTTCCGCCACTGTTCACTCAGAGGGTCGTATCAGGGATGTTTTCCTCTATCTAACTGACGGATGAAAAAGAAAAACCCTCCTGGAGATAACTGCCTAGAAGCTCAGCGAGCTGTTTGCAATTGTCGGAAACCAGGTACTCGTTCCAATCAGCAATATGTGCTACGTACAACACGAGGCCGGGAGTGGTGTGATTCTCCGAGGATTCGTCGTGGGACGAGGTCGATGGCGGTTTAGCGCCAACCACTATTTTCGGGCCCTCTCTTTCTTGACAGATGGGAGGGAGATTGTGAATGATAATTTCGCGCTTGTCGCTGTGTTTGTCCCTAGCGAGGGGTCCGACGAATTGAATGGGAGTGTCTATGGGCATACAGACTAACTTTTTATTGGTCGTAAGTTGCGTTCCAGAGTACGAGATATTGATCCAAAAGACGACATTGATATCATCCTGTAGCTACATTTTCACAATTTTTGGGTGCACCGGCCTGCCAAAATGGCGTCTAGATTCGCGCTCGGCTTGGATGGTTTATCGCAGTTTACTGCTGCAATGTGTTGGCATGGAGCATAGCTGTTCGCAGGATGTGGAGTCAGATAGAAATTGGGCCGCTCTTTCATGTCGTTTGCTTGCCCTCTGCCACTGGAGATTCGAGACCCGCACGTGCCCTGCAAGAACTTCGGAATCACAGGAGCCATGCTCCCTCTGCACGAGCGCCACTTACTGTCCCTGATTGTGAAAACCGAATTCGGACTGATGGAGGAGATTAGAGCAGAAGAGCCCATGCGCAGGGTGATACCCGCACCGTGCTTTCCTGAGAATGGAGAGTGGGAGAATGGAGGATGGTGTTTTGATGCAGTATGTCCACTCGCTGTTTTCAGGCCACATCGGAGCAGATTGATCAGGTGGGTGAGCTGTGTCGACGGATCTTTGAGCCATACGGGGTTGCCACATCACCAACCGAGAAGGACAGCTGCGGCGTTTTGAAACTCCGTATGAGGTGTAGGGGCGGCTCGGGCCGGAGAAAACTAACATTACAGCCCCCATCTCGTAGACAGGTGCGAATGGAGTGCGGCGATATCTGAGCTTGCCGCTTACTGCATACGTATTTGTCACCTATACTTCTCGCAGTTGTGACCAACGGCGCTGCTGCCAGCGACGCCTCTAGCTCCCCATCAGAGGGTACGCCGACCGACCCGGCTGCCAATCCGCCTGCGGAGGTGGCTAGGGGCTCCGCTGCTGTCGACTGGACCGGCGTGGCGCTCTTCTACGGGCTCGCCTGCCTGATCTCCTGGCCCGTCTTCTACATCCAGGACTTTGTCGACCTGGGCGCTGGGCTGCACAACTTTGCTGTTACTACCGGCTACATGTGGGGACCCGGCGCCGCGGCCCTCATCTGCTACCGGTGGTGGCGCCCCGCGAAGACGGTTTCACTTCTGGGCACCTCCTGGAGGCGGAGCCTGATTTTTCTGTTCGCGCCGTTGGTGGCACTTGCGCTGGCGCAAATCCCCATTATCGGCAGCGACGCGCTCGCACTTCTGGGGCTTCTGGTGACGCTCGCCGTCTTCAACACCCTCGGTGAAGAGCTCGGCTGGCGTGGCTTCCTGCAAGACAAACTGCGCCCGCTGGACCGGGTGTGGCGTTATGTGCTGATTGGCGTCCTGTGGGAGCTCTGGCACTTTCGGTTTCGCAGCGCCCTCTTCGGGGACGCAACGCTCGCGTCGGCGCTTGCAACGGAGGCCGCCTGGATCCCGGCCACCATCTTGTTTTCGGCCCTCATCGGAGAGCTGACCGATCGCGGGCGAGCCCTTGCGATTGCCGTTGCCCTTCACGCCTGGATCAACCTGACAGCCGGGCGAGAGATCGAGATGCTGCTTGGCGCCTCGCTGACGCCTCTTTTAATCGTGCTGCCGCTTGTGTGTGCGCTCTGGTGGTGGCTCCTTCGGACATGGCCGATCAGTAGATCGAGGGCAGGGACGGGTCGCTGAGCGGCTGCCCGAAAAGAAACTTCCGGCGGGACGCCGCTTCCCAGGCAGCCGCCCACAGCGACACGCACCATGATGCCGCGCCTATCACAGGCGCTGGGCGAGGGGCAGCCTGAGCCGATGTCTTGCACCGACGACACTCAAACAGCCCGGCGCACGTGCGAGGATGGAGATCGCGGTCCAGCCTACTCCAGGTGATGATAGTCGAGCTCATGATCTTCATCTACGGCCTGCTGCACGCGGCGGGATGGCGTGCCGGCCGCCTGGACGGCGATCTTCATGTTGCCCTCGCCGGCAGGAATGCAGCGGATATTCTGGCGCCAGGCCGGGTCCTCATCCGGGTGGTCGGTGCGGGCGTGGGCGCCTCGCGACTCAGTGCGCTCCAGGGCTCCGCGCAGAATCGTCTCGGCCGTCGTGAGCATGAAGCGCAGGTTCTGGGCTCGTTCGTAGCGTCGGCTCGTGCGGTCTGCCTTTACCTGCAGATCGTCAGCATCGGCCCGTAGCTGCTGCAGCTGGCGAAGTCCTTCGAGCAGTCCATCTTCGTCGCGAAGAATACCAGCGTGGTCCCACATCAGATGGCGGAGGCGGTTCATCAGGTCGCCCGGCGCGTGCTGGCCGCTAGCCGCGGCGAGAGTTTCCTGCGCGGCTATGCGCTCCTGGACGGCGGTCTCCGACAGCGCGACGCTTGGGCGGTCTCCCAGCGTCTCGGCAATATGCGTCCCGGCCACCTCGCCGAAAACAACCGTCTCGATCAGCGAGTTGCCGCCCAGGCGGTTAGCCCCGTGGACTCCGGCCGTGCATTCGCCCACGGCGTAGAGGCCGTCGATCTGGGTCTTCCCGGTTTCAAAATCTACCTCGATGCCTCCCATTGCGTAGTGGGCGGTGGGCGCGACCTCCATGGGCTCCGAAGTGATGTCGACCCCGTGCTCGGCGAACTCCTCTACCATGCGGGGCAGGCGCTCGCGGATGTACTCGTCGTCGCGGTGGGAGATGTCGAGCAGCACGGCGTCGCGCTCCGTCCCGCGCCCCTCGCGGATCTCCTGCTCGTTGGCGCGGGCCACCACGTCGCGCGCGTCCAGCTCCATCTGCGCCGGTGAGTAGCGCTCCATGAAGCGCTCACCTGCTGCGTTGTAGAGGCGTCCGCCTTCGCCGCGAACGGCCTCGGTGACGAGGTGCCCGGCCTCTTCCTCCGGACGCACCTTCCCCGTGGGATGAAACTGCACAAACTCCATGTCGCGCAGCGGCACGCCGGCATCGAGCGCCAGGGCCTGCGCGTCGCCGGTGTTCTCATCGGGACGCGAAGAGCTGCGACGGTAGATCGACGTGTGGCCGCCCGCCGCGATGACGACGGCCTTTGCGTCGAAGGCTACGGGCCGGCCCGTCTCCATGTCGAACCCGACCGCACCGGCAGCGCGCCCGTCTTCCGTCATCAGGTCGGTGATATAGAGGTTTTCGCGGTACGGGACGTCCAGCTCCATGGCCTTTCGAACGAGCGTATCCATGAGGGCCTGCCCGGTGCGGTCGCCCACGAAGCAGGTGCGCCGGAACGACTGGGCGCCGAAGTACCGCTGGTTAATCTTGCCGTCGTCGGTGCGGTCGAAGTCCATGCCCCACCGGTCGAGCTCCCGGATGCGATCGGGCGCGCGCCGGCAGAGCATCTCGACGGCTGTCGGGTCGTTCACGAAGTGTCCTTCGTCGAGCGTGTCGGCGGCGTGAATGTCCCACCGGTCCTCGGGGTCGAGGCTGCCGAGGGAGGCGTTGATGCCACCCGCCGCCCAGATAGTGTGGGCGTCCCCGTGGGCCCGCTTACCCAGGACCAGGCAATCGACGCCGCGCGTGGCCAGCTCGATGCTGGTGCGAAGCCCGGCGCCCCCCGCTCCAATAATGAGAACATCCGTCGACACGGTTTCGAGGGAAGAAGAAGCGCTCATAGTCAAAATACTCCTTGGATCGTTGTTTATTTAGTGCCATTGATCACACGCGCAAGCGAGATCCGATATTCTTTATTTTCTGCTACGAAAGAAAAATAGTTAGAACGTAACACCGATGACGCTGATGTTAATTTGATCCGCGCTGCGCCTGTCTACTTTTCCTGCGACGCGAATCCAATCGATAGGTCTTCGGAGCGCTTCTGGAGAGTTTAAGGCGCGTCCCTCTGTTGCAAGTCTGAAGTTTATCTTTTGGGTGGTAGAGGACGGCCTCCTCCAGCCCGTTAGTGTGCAGCTGTCTGAATGCGAGCTGTTGGATGAAAGCCTTGGATATGCCGCGCGATGGCAACTGGGGGCTCTCGATTCCGGCCAGAAGCCAATCAATCGGAAGAGCTTCCGGATGCGAAGACGGGGACAGTAGAGGACTCGTGAAGTCCAAACGAGCGTCGAACACGCAGGCGCCGGAGGCACGCACTCTGAACCCCTTTACTCTATTCTTTTCTTGCTGAGCATGCTTTTTTGCACGGCCTTCTCTACCGAGCCATGACATCCTGGGCACATCCTGGGTTAGGGATCTTATCTCTTCTCTTTTTCCATCTTTCGGTGTACTTGCAACCCCGTCGAAGATTACATAATTTTGGTAAACCATACCAGCAGCGTAGCCTTCGAAGGGGTTCTAACTCTGTCTAGGAGATGCAACTCCAACGCCTCAGCCGGGCGCCGGAGGCTGCGCCAGCGACTTTGTCGTTCCTACCAGAGCCCACCTACCAGAGCCTACGTCAAACTATGGAGACACAAACAATTCCGAGTCTAATTGAAAGCCACGATTCCGAACTCGGAAATGTGGCATACGATCTTGTTGATGGACTCAAGATATATGAGGATGACAGAGGGTTCATCATTGGAAATCTTGCCCTTGAGGAAGGGGTTTCGCCTCACAAGGCTGTTAACAGCTCGCCGCGCGACCTCGACTACCGCCTCTTATCTCAGGCGGCGCTCCTGGTCGCCACGGAAGATGCTCAGGAACCCGTAACATTGACGGTTGGATTTCCCTACTCGACTTACAAGCGTAACCGGGAGCTTGCTGAGGACTATCTTAAAGGAGTCCACGAGATTCACTTCGACCCTGGACATGCGTACCAGGGCCACCGTCAGGTTTCTGTGGAGCGTGTTGAAGTTGTTCCTGAAATCGTGGGGTGTATCATCGCGGCTCGTAGCAGCGACTGGCTGCACCAGTCGGAGGCATTTTTCATGTGCAGCCTCGGATACGGAACCTTTGAAGCTTGTCTGAGCACCGAAAGTGGTGTTATCCAGCGCACTACTGTTAGCACGCAGGGTCTGCGCTATGCTATCGACATCGCGCAGGACGAACTCGAGAAGGAGCACTACCTTGATCTGCGCAATGAGCACCAGTTCGCGCAAAACTTCAAGGAAGGCCGCATGATCATTGACCGGCGGCCGTTCGACATTACCGATATTCGACAGACAGCTCTCCGGCGGTATTACGAGGATGTGGTCTCGCCTGCGCTACGTCGCACGTGGAAGGACGCTGACTTTGGTCGGGCGAACAAACTTGTTCTCGCTGGTGGTGGAGCGCATCTTAAGGGTCTCGTTGGGTGTTTCCAGGAGGAGTTCGACGGCATCTTGGAAATTGAGTCTGCGAAAAATCCCACATCGGCTGCGAGCCGCGGGTACTGCCTACGATCCAAAGACCGAACGAGCGGCCGAGAGATCGGGGTAGGGATCGACCTTGGGAATGCCAACACAGTCGTAAGCTACCAGCTCATTGAATCCGGGACGTCGGACTCCTCGGTTCAGAAGGTCTCGTCAAACGAAAACGCAGGAGGGATGGAAGTCTCTGAGAATTAGAAGGCGAAACTAAGA
>OBKM01000086.1_pt1 | contig 41255 bp, 51 predicted proteins | sample 1519691 | NCBI WGS metagenome assembly OBKM01 (sample SAMEA37050418, study PRJEB22526) | metagenome | biome: saline pan; feature: lake; material: water | place: Egypt | collected 2015 | depth 0.5 m
CCGACCCCGAAGGTCGTTCGGTACGGGCGAGGAACGACCTTCCTCCCCGGCGACAACAGACGGCGAGTCCCACATCAAAGCCCCTTCTGCGCACGGGCCGCAGGCCCGTTCGCATGGTCCGTGGGACCGAGGTCCCACGCTACCCTCAACGAGCGAGGTCGTCAGACCGAGCGAAGGAGGGAGGGGTCGGTTACCCGTCGTTTGCGGCCGCCGACGGTCCCTGTTCGACCGTCACACCGCCGGCCCCGTCCCGTCGGAGGCGCACATCGTCGGGCAGGTCCGTCTCCGGCTCGCGCCCGACCGTCAGAAACCGCTCCGTCCGCGTTAGTTCCTCCGCCGACGGGCTCGCCTTTGTCATCCGCTCGTATTCGACGCTGATGCCGTCGTCCTCAGGGGCAATCCGGACGACGGGGAGCTGATAGGAGGGGTAAAACACCGGCGGGAGGATACCGATGATCCCGTCGCGGCGGTGGAGCCGTTTGAGCCAGGTGCCGGTGTTGACGAGGATGCCCCCTTCGACGGCTCGAACCGTCGGCCGGTGGGTGTGTCCGTAACAAAAGACCGTCGTCTCGGGGTCCTCCGCGAAGACCGCCTCGGCGGCGTCGACATAGGGGGTTTCGGCGTCGACGGTGAGTTCGGTTTCGAACACCCCGAACCGATCGATCGTCTGTCGGATGTCCCGTCGGATGAAATACAGCGGGATACCGACGAGTATCAAAAGGCCCGCGACCGCCACGTTCACGACGAGGAAAAACCACGCGGCCGTCCCCGCCCGGCCGAACTGCCCGAGAAACGATACCGTCCGATCGATCGGCAACAGTCCGACCCCGACGATATCCAGCGCCGCGAGCACCGCCAACAGCGCGCTGATGTTGAACAACAACAGAAACGGGACCAGCGAGTACCGCAGTAGGGGGTTCATCTCCCGATAGAAGTACTTCGAGAGCATCCACACCGGCATCCGCTCCGTCGGGGTGACCGCCTGGACGTCTTTCAGCCAGTTGTACCGGCCCCGATCCGACAGCTGGCCGGCGCGGCTCGTGACGAGCGTGTTGTAATAGTAGCCGAGCGGCGTCGAGTGGTGGTTCCCCCAGTCTTCGATCCGGTTGTTCGGATCCTGTTGGTGGCCGTGTTCGAAGTGGACCGTCTGGTCGCCGACCCGCCGGGTGATCGACTGCTCCGGGACGAGGTCGATGTTGTACGCGGCGAAGCGTTCGACGTACGCATCGAAGGCCGCCAGTTCGTGGTCGTGGTTTCCCGGCAACAGCGTGATCGGAACGTTCTCGCCGGCCTCCCTGAACGCCTCGAACAGCTTCGGGTACGTCCCCTCGAGGGTCTCGAACTTCTCGATCCCCTCGACGGTCGTAAACTCCCAGAGCCCGAAGGCGTCGCCGTTGATTATCAACTCGGCGTGTTCGTCCGTTCCGGCCAGCCGATCGAGGAACTCGAGTAACTCCCCGAGGAACTCCACCTCCTCGAGCTGTTCGTCCCCGCCGATATGTAGGTCACTTATAACGTAGCGGACCCGGTCGCCGGCCTCGTCGGTCATCGCTGAAACGTGATCGTCAGCAAATAAAAGCTATCGGGTTTCCTCCGCCGTCGTCGCGGGGTTCGATTCCCCGATGGTCGGTCGGTCGGTTCGCGTTCAGTCGGTTCGCGTTCAGTCGGTTCGCGTTCAGTCGGTTCGCATTCAGTCAGTTCGGCGGTTTTGCGCGCTCGATCGGTCGACTCCGCTCCCGCAACCGACGCGATCAGTTGATTTCGATGCGGTGGCCGCCGTCCTCGCCGGCGTTCTCGGCCGGGAGCCGGATCTCGAGGACGCCGTTGTGGTAGCTGGCCTCGATTTCGTCCACGTCGACGTCGCCGGGGATCCGAAGCTCCTCGTGGACACTACGGCTCCACCGCTCGCCTTCCTCGCCCCGCTCGTGGGTCGCGTCGATCGTCAACACGCCGTCGTCGAACCGGAGGTCGATCTCGGCGCGTTCGAACCCCGGCAGATCCGCGTGGACGAGATATCCCTCGTCGTCGGTCTCGGTTCGGACCGCCACACCGTGCGTCCGGTAGCCGGCATCGAAGCGACCCCCGCCGGTCGCGTGTCGCATCTCCTCGAACAGGCGGTTCATCTCGTCGAATAGGGTCGTTCGTTTCATAACTGTTCAAAGATATAAAGGGGCGCTGAGGGCTTAAATACCGCTGGACGCGTGATAGCAGCCGTTCTGCGGGGTGGAAGCTGCGGATCTCGGCTGAGACGCGCTCACGCCACGCTCGAATCCACATCCGCAAACGCCATCCGCCGCCGCTCCGCGACCACAACGACCTTGCCGCTCGCCGCGCTCGGTTCGGACGTGTCACCGTCGCTTCCGGCGCTCCCTCGATCCCCCTCCTTTGCCCCCGGCGCGTGGCGGCTCGCCCGAGTACCGCTTCTCCTCGCTGTCCCGCTCGCCCTTATCAATCCCCCGCTCGCCGTCGGCTGTCTGCTCGCCGCCGTGGGCGTGTTTTGGTTCCACCGCGATCCGAGGCGGTCCCCGCCCCCCTCGGGTGTCGTCGCCCCCGCCGACGGCCGCGTCTCCGCCGTCCGCCGGGAGGGTGACCGGGTCCGCGTCGCCGTGTTCATGAACGTCACCGACGTCCACGTCAATCGGGCTCCCGACGACGGCTCCGTCGAGGCGGTCGAGCACACCCCGGGGCGACACCTCCCCGCGTTCAGCAAGGACTCGGACCGGAACGAGCGCGTCCGGATCGCCTTCGGGGACCACGAGGTGACGCTCATCGCCGGCGCGGTCGCCCGCCGGATCCACCCCTACGTCGAGGCGGGGGAGACGCTCGCCCGCGGCGACCGGATCGGCCACATCTCCTTCGGATCGCGGGCAGACGTGCTGTTGGCGTCCGGATACGACACCGACGACGTCCGCGTGACGGAGGGCCAACGCGTCCGTGCCGGCGAGACGGTGATCGCCGCCCGTGGGGATGACGCGCGCTGACATCTTCCCGGACCGGCCACCGAACCACCCTCCTTTTATCCGGCACGCCCGAACCGTGTGTCGATGACCGAGCGAAGCGATATCGCCCCCGAGACGCTTCACGTCTCGCTCGATCCCGAGGGCGTCGAGGTGGAGTACCTCGACGGTCGATCCGCCTTCTATCACGGCGTCCCCCGGAAACGCGAGGGAAGCGTCGTCTGTCCCCCCGGCCGGGACGTCCACGTCCTCGTCACGTCGCCGGAGGAGACGACGGGCGTCATGGTGTACGTCAACGACCGGACGACCGCCGACGAGATACTCGAATCGACCGGCGTCGGTCGGGTCATACTGGCCCGCGACGAGGAAACGTCGCTGTTTCCGGGCGTCGACGCGGAGAACCTGGGCTATCGGATCGAGGTTCGCGCCGACCTCGATCTCGCCCGCGGCCGGGTGTTCGTCTTCGCCGAGGACGAAATGGGCGAGGCCGCCTACGAACTGGTCGCGGACACGGACGGGGCGAACGGGTGATGCCGCTGAAAAAGGCCTGGGAACCGCTCGAACGCTCGACGATCGGCTCGGTTCCGGACCGCTACGGGATCTACGAACTCGGGGACACGGGTGGGACCGTTCTGGCGGTCGAGCACGGCCCGTTGCGGGCCGAGCTGAAGGAGGTCCTCGCCTACGGTGACGCGGCGCAGGTCCGGTGGCGAACGACGCAGAACCGCGAGGAGGCAGCGCGGCTGGTCGCGGAGCACCGCGATCGGCTGGCTTCGGAGTGAGCGGTCGAGTTCGTCCTGTGCGGTCTGTGTCTCTGCGGGTCGTCACCGAGAGGCCACGTTCGGATCCGGAATCGACCGACGGTTCCGATCCGGTCAACCGTCGCTACCGATACATATGTTTGATATTTCGGTTCCGAGGAGCCGGTCCGACCGACCGCAACCCCGTCGCTCGCGGTTCAATACTCCGGGCTCTCCTCGGTGATCCCGTCCCGTTGGTTCGCCAGCCTGGCGAGGGTAAAAAGCAGGTCGGACAGCCGGTTGAGATACGCGCCGACCTCCCCGTTTGCCCCGTCGCTCTCATCGATGAACACGACGGCCCTGCGTTCCGCTCGCCGGCAGACTGAGCGGGCGTGGTGGAGCCGCGACCCCGCCTCCCCTCCACCGGGGAGGACAAACGACTCGAGAGGGTCGAGTTCGTCGCTCGTCTCGTTTATCCACGTTTCAAGTTGCTCCGTGTGCTCGGCGGTGACTACCGGGTCGTCCTCCTCCGGGTCCGGGTTGGCGAGTTCCGCCTGCGCGATATGTAGGTGGTTCTGTACCGACCGCAGTATGTCGTCCACGTCGTCGAACCCCGTCGGCCGGGCGAGCCCCACGAGCGAGTTGAGCTCGTCGACGTTTCCGTAGGCGGTTATCCGCGGACTGGCCTTCGAGATACGGCTCATGTCCCGGAGGTCTGTCTGTCCCTCGTCGCCGCGTCGCGTGTATATTTTCATGGGTCTGCGTTGAACGTCGCGCGTTTCGATCGTCTTCTCGGTACGGTGTTTCGATCGTCGCTGTGTGATTGCAGTAGTTGTGTATCGGCCCCGGTCACGGTATCTCCCGAGTTTCTCTTTTCGTCGTTTCGCGTCGCTTCCTTCCCGGCGGTCAACTCTCGACGAGTTCGCCGATCGGCTGGTTGTGTCCGCAGTGCGGACAGCACCACTCCGTCCCGGAGAGATCGCCCCTCGTGATGTCACTCAGGCCCCAGTATCCGTCGCACTCCCCACAGTTCACGTGGGCCAGCGTCTCTATGTACGCCGTGTGTTTCGTTGACATTCCACTTGGCATACGAATGCGTACGAACAAAAACCGTTGTGTTTTTTCGGGGTCACCCCGCGGTTCACGCCGTCCAGCCCTCCCCGATCGGCTTGAGCGGCATCCGCTTTGCGAGTCGGGCTGCGTTCGAGCCCAGTTTGCGGGCGTCGTCCGACGTGGACTCTGCGATGTCGAACAACGGATCGTCGTCCGGGAGCTGTTTGTGGTGGACGACCACGCGGCCGTCCGCGGTCACGCAGACCCCGATCTTTAGTTTCGAGTCCATCGCCGCCCGGTGGGCGACAGCGGCGGCAGCGCCGTCGTATCCCGGTTGGACGGCCCAGGAGACGCCCTCCTCTTCGATCCCGCGTTCGACGTACTGGACGATCGGGGGCGTCCGGTCACCGATACACCGCACAAAGACTCGCGGCACCTCGTCGCCCGCTTCGATCTCGCCTCGACACCCACTCATACCGTGTGGTATGACAACCCGTATGTATAACTCTACTGTCCGTCAGTCTGTAGACGCGCCCGCTCGAGCGCCGAAGTGAGCTCCTCCGGAATCTCGAACTCGAGGTGTGACCCGCCCCGGATGTGCGAGAGCACGAGCCCGGTGGCGACGGCGTTTCGAGGTCCCGTCTCGCCGCGGACGTTCGCGCGGCCACAGACGATTCCGTACTCGGCGAGGGCATCCGAGATCATCTCGGGGATCTCGAAGTCGAGCGAGGAGCGCCCCGTCATGACCACGAACGGCAGATGGCGAATGCTCTCCGTCGGAGTGATGATGTTCAGCGCGCGCTCGGCGTTCGTGACGAACACGCGGCGTTTGGCCCGCCGGCGGACCCGTCGGATCTCCTCGGCGGATTTGTCGATCGGGATCGGCCGCATCTCGTTGTCCTTGAGGAGGACGGTCCGGCCGAAGAGCTCCGGGTCGACCGGGTCGTCGAAGAAGTTCACCGTCCCGTCCTCCTGTCTGACGCTGAAGAGCGTCTCGACCTCCGCCGCAGGATATATTTTGATCTCCTCGGCGAGCTCCCGGTCGTCGAGGCTGAGCTCGGAGTCGATGAGCATCGTCACCATGTCACCGGCCCCTGAGAGGTGGATCGAGTCGATGGATTTCTCCGCGTCCATGTATGCGGCGTCGGTCGAACCGCCACCCATGTCGAGGATCGCGACCGGGTGGTCGGTTCCCGGCGTCGTCAACGATCCGAGAACAGCCATCTTCGCCTCGACGCCCTGGATCAGGACCTCGGCCCCGAGTTCCGCTTCGATCCCGTTGGCGATCTGTTGCATCGGGAGCTGTTGGGTCTTCACCATCGCGGCCAGGGCGACGGCGCTCTCCATGGAGTGTTCCCCGGCCACGGATCCCTCGACCTCTTGGGGGATCAGCGTGTCGACGGCCATGATATCCCGGATCTCGATCGAGTCCACGGGCTGGCCCGTGACCTCGGCCATGCTGTCGCGGGCCCGGTTCAACATGCCGCCGATGTTCGAACCGCTCTCGCCGCTGACGTCGGCGACCGGCCAGTTGTCCATCACCGCCTCCATGATCCGGTCTGCGCCCTCGTCGACCGGTACCGACGTCTCGACCCCACGCTCGTCGAGGATCCGGAGCTCACCGGCCGGGATCGTCCGCTCCTCGACGTCGCCCTCCGGGGTCTTGATCACCACCGCGGACTTGTTCCCGACCAGCGCCCGCGAGACCGGAATGATCTTTTGGGTCTCCTCGGGCGAGAGGTCGAACACCGTTGCGATCCCGTAGGGATTCGACAGCTCGTCTATGGTCTTGCCGCTCGTCTGCGGGGCCACCTCGACGGCCGCCCGCTGGTCGCGCGGGACGTCGCCCAGCCGTCCGACCTCGTCGACGATCGGGATATCGATGTCGATCCGGTTGTCGATGAGGACGGCGTCGTCCCGCTGTACGATCGCGCCGTTGATCTCATGTCCGGCCGACACCCACTCGTTGATGATGTCCGCCGCGACGGCGAAGTCGACGGTCTCGGGGATCAAGAAGACGATCGGTTCGTCCGTCGGGTGCTTCTCCATCTCCGCAGTTATCTCCGTGGTTGTCCCCGTCCCGAGCCCCACGCCGCCCGGGGTCGAGGGGTCGTGCCCGATCATTGTCGATTCGGTGATCACCGTCTCGGTGATCGTCTCCATCGCGACGTCGCCGATGACCGGCGCCGCCTCGTTGAGGAGCACCCGGTCGATCTCCGAAGCGTCGATACCGGCCTCCTTGCTCGCCTCCCGCAACGCCTTGATAACGCCCGGAACGTTCTTTTTCGTGCCTTTCAGTCCCGTCGTTCGGTAGAGGGCGTCCGAAACGAATGTCGTTTCGCCGCTGTCCGAACGATACAAAAGCGCGACCTCGGTACTGGAGTTACCGATGTCGACACCCGCAACGTAACCCATACCCACGGTATTACAGGAACGATGATATAGGTTTCCATGGGTGGTACCGTTCCCCACTCGTCCGATCAAAACAGGTGGTTTTCGATCGGCGTCGCGGGTCCGCCCACGGACCAGACTCGCGAGTCGATGCCGAGCGATTCGATCCGGTCTGCGACCCGGTCGGCGTGCTCGGCCGTCGTGTTGAGATACGCCGTCGCACCGGTGTCCGAGGAAAAGTACACCGGGACACCCTCCGAGCGGAGCGTCGAAGCGAGCTCCTTGAGCCGAACTGTCTCGGGCCGCCAGTAGAGAGTCGCGCTCGGCTTGCTGTTGAATAGCTCGGGACTGCGCTCCGGACCCCCTTGGTCCATTACTTACTGCCGTTGCCGTCGTGTCCACAAGTAGCTTTGGCATGGTCGGCCCCCGATTCGGGAACGCCGGCGTCAGCAACGTTAATACGATGTCCGTCGTACGATCTTTCATGACAACTGATGACACAGAAACCGTCCGGAAAGATCTGCAGATCCTGTACGAGACTATCGCCCGGAACCGGGAGCGCGATTGGTCCGACTACCGCGACTCACACGAGTTCAGACTGGTCGCCGACGGCGTGGTTCAGGTGGCGAAATCCGACCCCGACAGCGAGGACGACGGCATCTACCGCGTGCGGGTGGACGGCGACGGCGCGTTCGGGTGTGACTGTTTCGTCGCGTCCAGGCGCTTCGATGATCAGCCGTGTCGGCACATGCGTGCCGTAGACGCACATCCAAAGCTGTGACCGCCCGAGCCATCGGCTCCGGCTCCTTCTCAGATCAGGTCTCGCTGTTCGTACACTTCCGCAGCCTCGCGGACGTGGGCCGCGTTGATCTCCGCGTCGTACTCGGTCTCGAGTTCCTCGGCGATTTCGAGGAGCGTTTCCTTGTCGGTCCCGCTCGGACGGAGCGCGTTGTAAATTTCGAGGATCCGGTCGTCCGGTACCGCGGTGAGTTCCGCCGCGCGTCGGAAGTTCCGGGCGACCTGGGGCCGTCCCGCCTCCTCGGCGACTTGGGCCTGCTTTTCGAGGGTCTCCGGCGTGATGACGAGTTCGTCGCCGTCGATCTCTCCCTCGACGACCTTCTCCAGCGTGATCTCGGAGAGCTTCGTTCCCTCCGGCGTTTCGACGTTCTCCGGATCGTCCGCGAGCGGGTATTCGATATTGTCAGTCATGGTCACTCGAATGAAACCTCCATCTCCATCGGCGCTTTCGACTCGTCTTTGTGCTGCATCTCCTTGATGTGCCAAAGCGCTGCCAGCGCCTGATATTTCGGCCGTGCCATGGGATCGTTCGCCACCGGAACCGGTTCCGGCGTATCGCCTTTGGCGTACAACGCGGCGTTCTTTCCGATCGCACGGAACGTCTCGAGATCGATCAGCGGTGCCTGCGGGAACAACTCGAGGTTATTCAGCGGGACGAGATCTTCCTGGTGGATGAGCGTTGTTCCCCGGGTCTGGATGCCGATCGAGATCCCGGAGCCGCTGAGTTTCGCGCCTTCGAGGCCGATGACCCCGAGATCGAGATTGTCGTAGAACCGAACGACGCGCGCCGTGACCCCCTCCTCCTCGAGCCCGGCCATCATCTCGCGAAGGACGCCCGCGTGTTTTTCACCCGCAAGCGTCTCGTCTTTCATCTCGTTGAACCCGGCGCTGATCGAGATAACGACCTCGTCGGTATCGGTCCCTTCCTCGGCGACGCCTTTCTCCGTCAGCCGCAGCGAACGTTTCTGTTGTTGTGCTTGGGACATGTTCAGATATCCTCCGGATCGGTCGCAAAGCGAAGCTCCTTCTTTTTCTCCCACTCCTCGCCCTCGAGTCGGTGCCCCGTGCCGGGGCCCTCGTAGTCGTTCGGGTTGTTGACCGCGCTGACGACGTCGAAGTCGCCGTCTCCCTCGAAGACGGCGGAGGTCTGAATGTAGTCGCCCGCCACTCGGCCCTTGAGCATACCGAGGAAGTTCTCAGCGATGTCGTCGAAGCCGTTTTTCGCCAGTATCCGAACGACGTCGGCACCGGTGACGTTCTCGTCCATCATCTCCTCGGCGGCCTGGATGTCGTCGGCGATACTCCGATCCGGCATGTCTTTGCTGCCGTCGGCGTAGATGGCCGCCTCGACCTCCTCCTCAGTAATCGGTGGGAACCCGAGTTCGTCGAAGACGACCTGGAGCGCCCTGACGGCCCGCTCGCGGTGTTCGATGACCGTTTCCTCGTCGACGGGGTTCGTGCCCCCCTCGACTTGGAGGTCCCGCTGCATCACGTTGTACTCGTCGAAGTCGGAGGATTCGAACGTCGATCCGGCGAACATGTTGTCGTAGTTCGGCACGGCGCTGTAGCCCGAGAAAATGAAGTCGGTCCCTGCGAGGAACTGCGGCATCATCCGCGCCGTCCGGCGCTTGTCCGAGTGAGTGAACGTCTGGTCGTTCCCTGAGGCGACCTCGAGGTCCGCAAGCATCGTGATGAGGTTTTCGGCCGCGACCTCTTTGACCCCGCCCGGGACGGACGTCGGGATCGCGATACAGCTTATCCCGCCGTTTTGGAGCCCTTGGACGCCACAGCCCTTCGTGACCAGGACACACCGCGACTCGAGATAGAGCATGGATTTGCCCTCCGCCTGGCCCATGTTGAGCTCCGCGCCGGCACCGGACGTGTACCGCATCTTCAGCCCTCGGGAGGCGTACCCGGACGCGAGGAACGCCTTCGACCACGGCGTGTCGTCGCCGTCTTTGAACACGTCTTCCGTGCCGTAGACGGAGACAGTCTCGGCGTAGCCGGTCATCCCGCGCATGCCGAGTTCGAGCTCCGTCGCTTCCTCGACGGCGCATTGAGTGATCACGCCCCCGCGGCCGCATTGAGCCCCGATCTGCTGGGCGAGCGCCGTCAGCGGCGCCATTCGGGCGACACCGACCGTGTTCTCAGCCTCGTAGAACCCCCGGAGCGCAGCCTCGGCCGCGTCGGCCGCGATCTGTGCCACGTTGTCGTCGACGCTGGTCACGTGACATTGGTTGCCGGGGTTTTTCCGCGTCCGCATCTTCTTCATCGCCATGATGATCTCGGCCGTGTCGAGTTGGTTCACCACCTCGCACAGCTTGGCCGGTGTCATCGCCGTCGACAGTTCGACGATCTCATCGCGCGGTACGTTGATGTCGACGAGATCGCGAGCGAACGACACGGAATCGACCGCGACCGCCTCCTCGGCCTTCTCGACGTTGAGCGCGTAGTCGGCGATAAACCGATCGAGGAAGTCGAACTCCGATCGGTCCTTGCCGTCCATCTCGACGATCGTGCCGTCCTCGACGGTCACGCTCGGCTCCGGATCGTTCGGGCTCTCCATCGCGACGAACCCTACCTCGGGCCATTCGTTGACGAACCCATCCTCCGTCACGGCTCGTTTATCGAGCGTCTCGAATCGCTTCGAGCGCTTGCGTGCAGTCTCTTCGAGTTCACCGCTCCCGTCGGTGCGGTGTGAGTCATCGTCTGTCATACAACAACGTTTACCATCGATAGTGTGATATATTTTGACCTTTCTCGTACGCTCGAAAAAAACTAAATAAACACTAACACAACTCTACTTGAACAGCGTCGCGGGCACGTTACGCTTCGCCGGTTCCTCGGCGGTGTGGGATCGACAGCCGTCCCCCGGCCAGCGTATCGCTTCGGAAAGCGCCATCCGGGGCGTCAGCGGGGGGATGTCGATGAAAGCCCGATTGTGCGATGAGAAACATGAGAAACGACGAACCTCCGGACGGGCGTTCGTGACCGTGGCCGCGTCGACCTAGCTCTCAAACGCGTTGACGCCGGCGCTTGCGACGTCCATGTCCTCCTCGGCACTACCGCCCGAGACGCCGATCCCACCAACGACGGTACCGTCGTCGTCCTCGAGGGGGAATCCTCCCCCGAACGTCACGATCCGCCCATCGTTCGTGGTCCCCAATCCGTACAGCGACTCCCCGGGCTGGGAGACCTCCTGAATCGTCTCCGTGTCCAATTTCAACGCGACTGATGAGTACGCCTTGTTCTGTGCGATGTCGATACTGCCGAGGAGCGCGCCGTCCATTCGATTAAACGCGACGAGGTTAGCCCCTTCGTCCGCTACTGCGATACACATCGGGACGTCTATCTCCTTCGCTCTCTGTTTGGCCGCGTCGATCAACTCCGTCGCGGTCTCTAGTGTCACGTCTGTCATCCGTTGCTCCGTCCGCTGTGTGCACACACTAGAATATAAATATATGGTACGAACTGACACATACCGTGCCGGCCTTTTGTGATCGTCACGGGCGCTCGCGGGCGTCTTACTGGATGTAGCTCGGTTCCTCGGCGTCGCAGTTGGCCTCGTGTTGGGCCGCATCCTCGCGGTCGTCGATCAGCAGACCACATCTCTCGCACTCGTACCACGTCGTCCCGTCTCTCTCTGTGGTCGTGACCATACAGGATGTGGGATATGCCGTGGTATAACGGTTACCCCGGTGTCCGGTGGTCTATCGATACCCCCGGCACGGTTGTCCCACCGATCACGGCTCCGGGGGCGGAACGATAAAGCGGCGCGCGCACCGAACGGAAGGTATGGCCCGGCAGGTTACGCTGACGGTGAAGGGTGCCGAAAAACGGGACGCGGGACGCGGCGTCGCCCGCCTGCCGGAGTCCGCACGACGCGCCCTCGGCGTGTTGAGCGGCGATACCGTCGTCGTCGAGGGCGAGCGCCCAACGGTGGCGAAGGTCTGGCCCGCGGGCGGGAGCGACGGTATCGTCCGCATCGACGCCGAGACCCGCGCCAACGCGGGCGTCAACATCGGCGAGACCGTCACGGTCGCCCCGGTGTCGATCGCCGAAGCCGATCGCGTCGTCGTCGAGATACCAGTCCGCGCCGACGACGAACTGCTCGATGCGATCGCGGGCGATCTCCGGGATCGGCCTCTACGCGCCGGCGAGACGATCCGACTCGCCGGTCCCGGCGTCCGGGCTTCGGTCTCGGAGACCACTCCGGAGGGAACCGTGCGGGTGACCGGCAACACGACCGTCCGCGTCCGTGAACGCTCGCCGGCGGACGACGACGAGGCGTCGACGCCTGCCCCGTCCACGGAGACAGAACGGACCGGGCCTGAACCGGCTTCCGACGTCGCCTACGAGGACATCGGGGGCCTCGACGAGGAACTCGAACAGGTCCGGGAGATGATCGAGTTGCCGCTGTCGGAGCCCGAACTGTTCCGAAAGCTCGGCATCGATCCGCCCTCCGGCGTCCTTCTGTACGGCCCGCCCGGCACCGGCAAGACGCTCATCGCCAAGGCCGTCGCCAACGAGGTCGACGCCCACTTCGAGGTGATCGACGGCCCCGAGATCGTCTCGAAGTACAAAGGCGAAAGCGAGGAGCGGCTCCGGGAGACCTTCGAACGAGCCCTCGAGAACCAGCCCGCCGTCGTCTTCATCGACGAGATCGACTCGATCGCCGGCACCAGAGACGACGAGGCCGACATGGAAAACCGGGTCGTCGCCCAGCTTCTGACGCTCATGGACGGGCTCGAATCGCGCGGGCAGGTGATCGTCGTCGGGGCGACGAACCGCGTCGACGCGATCGACCCTGCTCTGCGCCGAGGGGGCCGTTTCGACCGGGAGATCGAGATCGGCGCGCCGGACGAAGCGGGGCGACGGGAGATCCTCGATGTTCACACGCGTGGGATGCCGCTGACCGACGACGTCGATCTCGATGCGCTCGCCGCACGGACCCACGGCTTCGTCGGTGCCGATATCCACTCACTCGCCACGGAAGCCGCCATGCGTTCCCTTCGGGATCGCGAGGACCGCGAGGAGCTCACGGTCACAAAGGCAGATCTGGAGGCGGCGCTGACGGCCGTCGATCCCTCCACGATGCGTGCGTACGTCGCCGAGACACCGGACACGACGTTCGACGACGTCGGCGGACTCGAGGAGGCAAAACGGGTCCTCACCGAGGCCGTCGAGTGGCCCCTCGTCTACGGCGCGCTTTTCGAGGCGACGAACACCGACCCGCCTTCGGGGATCCTCCTGTACGGCCCGCCGGGGACCGGCAAGACGCTTTTGGCCCGCGCTCTCGCCGGCGAAAGCGACGTGAACTTCGTCTCCGTCGCCGGGCCGGAGCTGCTCGATAAGTACGTCGGCGAGTCCGAAAAAGCCGTCCGCGAAGTGTTCGACCGGGCCAGACAGGCCGCCCCGGCGATCGTGTTTTTCGACGAGATCGATGCCCTCGCCGGCATCCGCGGGGACGCCAGCGAGTCGACGGAACGCGTCGTCTCACAGCTGCTCGCCGAACTCGACGGGCTCGCCGCAAACCCGAACGTCGTCGTCGTGGCCGCGACGAACCGCCGTGAGGCACTCGATCCCGCGTTGCTCCGGCCGGGGCGGTTCGAATCCCACGTCGAAGTTCCGACCCCCGACCGAGCAGCGAGACGCGAGATACTCGCGGTCCATACCGCCGGCAAGCCGATCGGCGACGACGTCGATCTCGACTCGATCGCCGCCCGAACCGAGGGCAGTTCGGGCGCGGAACTGGAGGCGCTGGTTCGGGACGCGTCGATGCGGGCGATACGGGAGCTGACGGCGGAGCTCGGGGCCGAAGCGGCGACGGAACGCGCCGACGAGATCGTCATCGGACGATCGCATTTCGAGGCGGCGCTGTCGGCGGCCGATGGGGCGGACGGGCAGGACGCTCAAACGAGCAACTGAATGTCGGCCTCGGCCATCTCCTGAAACGCCGAGGCGGCGCCGACGCCGGTCGTGACGCCGTCGTAGAACTCGCTCTCGTCGTAGCCGAGCAGGTCGATCGTCATCTGACACGCCTGTAGCTCGACGCCGCTCTCGATGGAGACGTCGATCAGCTCTTCGATGGAGGCAACGTCGTTGTCGGCGATCCGGTTTCGCATCATGCGGGTCGTCAGCCGATCCATACCGGGGAGGGCGGCGATGGCGTTCGGCATCGGCATGTTGGGGTTGCCCACCGAGCTCAGCTTGAGGTTCTTGGAGTGTTCCTCGTGGACGATTTCGAGCCCCCAGAACGTATGAAACACGGTGACCTCGTAGCCGAACGCGGCGGCGGTACTGGCCAGGATCAACGGCGGATACGCCATATCGAGCGTCCCTTTCGTGGCGATGATGACCATCCGGTCCGTATCGTCGCCGCTTTCGGCCCGGACCTCGGCGAGTTCGGCCTCCAGGTCATCGACCCGGGCCCGCAACTCCGCGAACTCCTCGGCGGACGAGGGCTCCTCGCGCCCCGGCTGTGTGTCCGCGCTCATCTCATTCGGCCTTCCGGACGTAGTGTTTATACACCGACTCGCCGTCCTCCGTCGCCTCCTCCTGTTCGAGCAACTCGGCACCGTCCGTCGAGTCGGCCCAACCGGCGATGTCGCTTACGCTTCCGGCGTCGGTGGCGAGGACCTCCAGCGTCTCGCCGGGGTCGAGCGACTCGAAGGCCCCTTTCGTTTTGATGACCGGCATCGGGCAGTTCTGTCCTTTGACATCGAGGGTCTCGGCTGTGGATTCCGTGCTCATAATATGTCGTCCCTTATATTGGGGTTATTAAACAATATTGTCCGCCGCGTAATAAGTGTATCGATGATTGGGACGTGATTGAAAAACTGCTGTCCGCCGTCGTTCCGCCGGACTATCCCTGAATCCGCCGATCCGCCGGCCGTCAGCGTGTGTAACTGAACTCCCTGATAAGGGTTTGCCGATTATATTGTGCTACTTTTGAATTATCTTGCAAACCCTTAAGTCGGACCAGTCAGTAACGTACGGTACAGATGGACCCAGAAGCGATGGACTTCCCGACACCCGAGGCGTCGGTCGAGTCCGTTCAGCCGGCGGCGTTGAAAGCGCGGATCGACCGGGGCGAACGCGTCGTTCTCCTCGATTCGCGCATGCAAAGCGACTACGAAGAGTGGCGCATCGACGGCGACGGCGTCGAATCGATCAACGTTCCGTACTTCGAGTTCCTCGACGAGGAGATCGACGATGCGGTCCTCGAGTCGATCCCCAAGGACGAACACGTGACCATTCTGTGTGCGAAAGGCGGTGCCAGCGAGTACGTCGCGGGCGCACTCGCAGACCGGGGCTACGATGTCGATCACCTCGCCGAGGGGATGAACGGCTGGGCGTCGATCTACGAAGCCCACGAGGTCACCGGGTACGATGGGGCCGGGACGGTTCTGCAGTATCAACGACCCTCCAGTGGCTGTCTCGGCTATCTGCTTTACGACGGCGGGGAGGCCGCCGTGATCGACCCCCTCCGGGCGTTTACCGATCGATATCTCGAGGACGCCGAGGAACTCGGCGTCGAACTCAAATACGCCTTCGATACACACATTCACGCGGATCATATCTCCGGACTCCGAGCCCTCGCCGACGAGGGCATCGAGGCGATCCTCCCCGCGGCCGCCGCCGACCGCGGTGTCACCTACACCGACGACGTGACGCTGACCGAGGACGGCGACCGCGTCCGGGTCGGCTCGGCGGCGATCGAGACGGTGTTTACCCCCGGTCACACGAGCGGAATGACGTCGTATCTCCTCGACGGAAGCCTGCTCGCGACCGGCGACGGGCTCTTCGTCGAGAGCGTCGCCCGCCCGGATCTCGAGGAGGGCGACGAGGGGGCTCCCGACGCCGCCCGGCAGCTGTACGAGTCCCTGCAGCGCCGCGTCCTCGCCCTCGACGACGACGTCCTCGTCGGCGGCGCACACTTCAGCGACGCCGCCACACCCGCCGATGACGGCACCTACACCGCCCCGATCGGCGACGTGAGATCGCGGATGGACGCACTCACGATGGCCGAAGACGCGTTTGTCGAGCTCGTCCTCTCCGATATGCCGCCCCGCCCGGCGAACTACGAGGAGATCATCGCCACGAACCTCGGCGAGGAGAGCGTCGACGACGAGGAGGCCTTCAGCCTCGAACTCGGCCCGAACAACTGCGCCGCGAGCCAGGATGCGCTCACGAGCGACTGAGCCCGGAACCGAAGGGGGCCACCGATGACTGCCGCCGCGCTCGCCGTGGGGCTTTTCGAGGCGCTGTTCCCGAACGGCATCGCCCGGTACGCCGTCGGCGGGGTTCTCGTCGGCCTCGGGACAGCGCTCATCTACTACGGGACCGGAATTCCGGCCGGCGCGAGCACGTTCCTCGAGTCGACGCTGTCGTACGTCTCCGAACAGCGCCGGTTTCAGCGCTACGTCCCGTCCAGGGATTGGCGGGTCGTCTTCACGCTCGGGATCGTCGCCGGCGCGGCGATGTACGCGTTGACCTTTCAGTCCGGACTCCTCACGAGCGGGCTGTACACGCCGGGGACGACTGGCCGATTGCGCGAGGTCGGCGGCTTCACGATCTGGGTAACCGACGTCGACCCCTGGCGGCTGTTCGTCGGCGGGGTGCTCGTCGGGATCGGCACCCGGGTCGGGAAGGGGTGTACCTCCGGTCACGGGATCTGCGGCGTCGGCTCCGTTTCCCGGACCTCGCTCGTCGGTGTCGTCACCTTCCTCCTCGTGGCGATCGTCACCGCCAACGCCGTGGCGGCGATGGGGGTGACGCCGTGAGCGAGGGTGAGCGCAGCGAAGCCTCGGAAAACGCGAGCGGGAAGCAACGCGACCCACGAGACAGCGAGGACGGGCGAAGCGAGTCCTCTCGACACAACGGGACCGATCGAGGCGGTAGCATGAACGACGGCCGCCATCCGCTTTTCGTCCCGTTGATCCTCCTCGGAGGGGTGGTGTTCGGCTTCGGATTGGGATTCAGCCACATGGCGCGACCCGAGGTCGTCATCGACTTCCTGACGTTTCGGGATTTCGGGCTGTTGTTCGTGCTTTTCGGCGGCTCGATCGTCGCGGGGCTCGCCTTCTGGGTCCTCCCGCGGATCCGGACGGGCCCGCCTCTCACCGACAGGGCGTACGCCCGGCGGCTGAAACCCTTCGACCGGAACGTCCTCGTCGGCGGGGCGATCTTTGGCGTCGGCTGGGGACTGTCGGGGATCTGCCCCGGCGCGGCCTACGCCAGCCTCGGCGTCGGCAACTGGCCGATCCTCTATGCGATCGGCGGGATGTTCCTCGGAGCCTACGCACAGGGCCTCTGGCGGAGCCGGCGATCCGACGCCGCGGCTGCCGTGCCGGGCGACGATTGAAGACGGCCCGGAAGCGCTCTCGCGAAACGCCGCGGCTTTTACCTGGCCGCCGGCCGTCCGGGCGGCGTCGGTGGCGTGACCGCGCGGTTTCGGGGAGGGGTTATATATCTCCGCGGCGTCGTATCGGGCGTTGTGAGCAATAGCAAGCCGGACGTACGGACCGAGCGCGACCGTCCAGTCGAACTCGCCGACGAGCGGGCGCTCGAGGCGTTCGTTTCCGAATCCGACGCCGCGCTGGTCGAGTTTTACAGCGAGGGCTGTGGCATCTGTGGGAGCATGGAGCCGGTGCTCGGGAACCTCGCCCGCGAACTCGACGCCCGCGTCGGATATATAAACCCCCGAGACGACCCACCGCTCGTCGAACGCTTCGACGTCCGGAGCGTCCCGCTTTTCGTCTGCTTTGTCGACGGCGATCCGGTCGCCCGCCGCGCGGAGGGGTTTATAAACGGCGACGACCTCGCGGCGTGGGTCCGGGCACAAACGGGCGACGGGGACGAGTGAGTTTTAAAGGGGTTCGTTTCCGGCCCACAGCCCGCGGCTCAGTACTTCGGCTCAGCGCCCGACAGCTCGTAGACGTCGTCCATCACGCTGTCGCGGCGCGATTGCCAGGCTTCGAGACCGTTACTCGTCGTCGGATACTCGTCGTACACCGATTTCAGCTCCGTCGCGAGCTCGTTGAGCTTTTTCAACTCGAACAGCGTCCCCCAGTGGCCGAACGTCTTCACCGCGGTCTTGATCTTCAGCGGCCAGCTCATCGAGGCGGTACCCTCCAACGCGAGGGCGTCCGCGAGCTGTTGGCCCGGCATCGCGCTCACGATGTCGACGAGTTCGTCCACGTCGTAGGTGCCGCCCCAGATGTTGTACAGATCCATCGCGGCGAAGCGCTTGCCGAAGTCGGTCTGGACGCGGCGGTTGTACTCCCAGAGGGCGTCCTCGTCGCCGGCCCGTCCCTCGGAAATCGCTTCTATCGCCGCTTCAGCCGCCCACGTACCGGCTTTCGCCGCGCCCGGGATCCCGCCGCCGGTACATGGGTTGACGTGTGCGGCGGCGTCGCCGATGGCCATATATCCCGGGGCGACCGCGGAGTCGTAGGGTCGCCGGGTCGGCAACGCCGCGCCCAGTTTGTTCTTGACGGTCGCGCCCTCGAACTCGGGGCGCTTTCGGATGTCTTTTTTAAGATGCTCGACCAACTGCATCGGTTCCTTGTTCATCTGAAAGCCCAGCCCGACGTTGATCTCGGTCGGCGTCCGCGGGAAATACCACAGATATCCGAGTTCCGCGGTCGGCTTGAACACGATCGCGTTGTGCCACTCGACGGGCTCGTCGAGCTCGATGACCTCGCGGTAGGCCGAACAGAACTGCTGGTAGTTGACGTTCGTATCGAACGTCGTTCCCCCGAAGTCCGTCTTGTCCTGGAGGATCGACAGCGCGCCGGCGCCGTCCAACACGACGTCGGCCTCGTACTCGGTGACCGAGCCGCGTTTCGTGGCGGTGACGCCGGTTACCGCGCCGTTTTGGACGACGTCTTGGACGACCGTCTCGTAGTGGATCTCCGCGCCGGCGCGGTCGGCCTCCTCGAGTAAGACCTCGCCGTAGCGTTTGCGATCGACGATCGCGCCGTTGCCGCCCCGAAAGCCGATATCGAGGTTTTCGTCGGTCTTCGGGTTCTCGAAGCGCGCCAGGGTGATCCCCTCGTTCGTGAACGATTCCTCACGGAGATACTCGAGGTCGATGACGTCCGGGAACGTGCTCGTCCCTTTTATAGCGTCGCCGCAGGCGATGCGGCCACCTTCTTCCTCGGGTTTCCGCTCGAGGATGGCCACATCGAGTCCCTCTCGGGCCGCCGTCGCCGCGGCGAAACAGCCCGACGTTCCGCCGCCCACGACGACGATGTCGTACGGTTCGGGGGGCATACGAATCGATTACACGCTGCGACATAAATAACCCATCAGTTGCGATCCTTTGAAATACGGGTGTGGTACGGGTGGTCTCATTCGACCGTCAAAAACAGGGCCAACAGACACTCCAGGGCCACGACGGCGGCGAGCGCGCCGAAAGCGACCGTCCAGCCGGCCAGATCCGAGAGCCCGCCGACGACGACGCTTCCGAGCGCGCCGAGAAGCATATACACGGTCCGGACGAGCCCGAAGCCGGCAGCCCGCTCGCCCGATGCGAGGACGTCGATAAACCGCGATTGGACCGGCGCTCCCCACGACATCGCCACGCCGACGAGCGCAGTCGCCGCGACGACGGCGGCTCCGGAACCGACGACGAGCACGCCGTACCCGACGACGCCGGTTCCGAACGCGAACGCCGCGATGCCGTCGCGCCCAAATCGGTCCGAGAGCCCGCCCAAAACCGGCTGTGAGAGGCCGTGAACGACGAAATACACCGAAAACAGCGCGCCCGCCGCGGCGGCCGACCGGCCCTGATGTTCGATGAGAAACACCGGCAGAAACGACGCCGTCGCCTGCCAACAGAACGCGCCGCCGATCGCCATGATCGTCGTCCGTCTGATCTCGGACCGCGAGAGGAGTTCATACACCGGGGCGAGTTCGAACCGCGACCGCATTCGGACGTCGGGCTGTGCCGGCGGCGTCGGGTCGATCCGGCGGGCAAACAGGACGAACACGGGAACCGCAACGACTGCACCGAGCAGCAACGCCGACCGCCAGCCGTACCGGACGCCGACCGCGGCCGCCGCGACCGGCGCGACGAGCCCGGCGAGGGGGCCGCCGGCCACGTGAACCCCGATCGCACGCCCCACGTTATCGAAGTGGCGGGCGAGAAACGAGGTCGCGACGCTGTAGTGCAGTCCCGCCCCCGCACCGAGGACGACCGCCGTCAACGCGAAGACCGGATACGACGGCGCGGCGGACAAAAGGAGACTCGCCGCGGCCGTGATCCCGACCGCCGTGAGGATGACTCGCCGTTCGCCGAACCGGTCCGAGAGAACGCCGCTCGGGAACTGCGAGAGCGCGTAGGCCGCCCACATCCCCGACAGCGCCAGCCCGATCGCCCCTTTCGAGACCGAGAACTCGACCGTGATCGCCGGGATGACGGGGCTGATCACGAGGCGGGCGACCATCGTCGCGGTGAAAGCGAGCGTACACAACGCGAGGGCGACGTATCGGTACTGCAAGACACCGGCTTTTCCCCACCGCGGGGAAACACACTTTCGATCGTCGCGGGACGTTTTCGCCCGTCGGCCACCTCGTGTCCACAACTGTTTTCGCCGCGAGGGCGCTATCCGTCTCCGATGAGCCAACAGCACACCGTCCCCGATCGAAGCGGCATGCCCGGACTCGGCCTCGGAACGTGGCAAAACGAGGACCCCGACGCCTGTGCCGAGTCGGTCCGAACCGCGCTCGAACACGGCTACAGACACGTCGACACGGCACAGATCTACGGAAACGAGGCCGCGGTCGGCCGCGGGATCGCCGAGGCCGACGTCGACCGCGAGGAGGTCTTTCTGGCCACAAAAGTCTGGATCGACAGCCTCGCCCCCGAGGACGTCGTCGCCTCGACGGCCGAAAGCCTCGAGAAGCTCGGAACGGACTACCTCGACCTGTTGTACATCCACTGGCCGGCCCGAGCCTACGACCCCGACGGGACGCTGTCGGCCTTCGAGAAACTGTACGAGGAGGGAACGATCGAACGGATCGGCGTCTCGAACTTCGAGCCGGCACACATCGAGACCGCACAGTCGGCCATCGAAGCCCCGATCTTCGCCAACCAAATCGAGATCCACCCGCTTCTCCAACAGCGGGAGCTCCGGTCGTTCTGTGCCGACGCAGGGATCGAACTCGTCGCGTACTCGCCGCTCGCCCGCGGTGACGTCTTCGACGTCGATGTCATCGCCGAGATCGCGGCCGACCACGGCGTCAGCGAGGCACAGGTGAGCCTCGCGTGGCTTCAAACGAAGGACGTAACGCCGATCCCGAAGGCGACCGGGACGGACCACATCCGCGATAACTGGGCGTCGCTCGCCCTCGAGTTGACCGACGCGGAGATCGATCGGATCGACGCGATCGACACGGAGCGTCGGTTCGTCGACCCCGACTTCGGACCGGATTCGTGGTGATCCGGGGTCGGTGAAGCCCCGTTTCGGCGGCCGCCACCGCCCGCGGCCGGAACCTATTTTTACACCCGAAGGGACGGGTGTAGTATGACGGAAGGCGGCCTCGTCGAGGGGATGAAAATCGACGTCGTACGACTCCACGAGACGTGGATGGAACTCGTCTTCCCCCGGCAACGAACCGCCGTCCACACGGTGCTCGGCAAATGGCAGCCCAGGACCCGCGGCGATCGGATCAAATACCGGTTTTGGAGCGCGTTGGGGGTCCCGCTCGTCGCGTTTCTGTATCCGCTCTTGCTCGTCGGCTTCGCCGTCAGGTTCAACGCCAGACGCTTCGACACCGCAACGGCGAGACTCGGGATCGTCGGCGTCGTCCTCATCACGGCGCTGCTTTGGGGCGGTCTGACCGCGCTCGCCCGGGTCCGACTCGAGTTCGGCGGGTTCGTCGCCGTCGGCGCGGCGAGTGCGGTCGCCGTCGTCTCGGCCGGACTCGCCGCGATGTTCACACGCGTCGGCGGCCGCGGAACGACCGTCGCGTTTGCCTACCCGTTCGCGATGAACGCGGTCTTTCTTCCGCCGGTCGTCGCCGCGCTGTATGACCCCTCGCTGAGCGGCGTCTTGGAGCGAAGCGAGAGCCTCGCGATCTTCATCCTGGATACCCTGTTGTACGTCTACGGTATCAACGAGTACCTCCGGGCGAACTTCAGCCTCGAGGGGATCGGCGTCGTGTTGATGTGGATCGCGATCGCGACCCCGCTCGGGTGGTTCCTCGGGCTCGTCGTCACGCTTGCGGATCTGATCCGGCCGCGGTCGGGCGACGGCGGCGACAGCGGGGAATAAACGGCGTTTTGCGTTTCGCCCCGACCATACGTTCGATACCGCCTCCGGCGATGAGCCGCGGTTTCTGGCGGTGACGATAGTCACCACGATATCTCCTGCAGTTTCGAGAAACCGTCAACGACGGCGGTTCACCGAGACTCCTACAGGCTGTAATCGTGGGTTCCGTCCTCCGTCCCGAGGGCGGCGACCAGCAGTTCGATCGCCGCCTCGAGGTCGGCTTCGTGGACGCTTTCGGTCGGCGTGTGGAGATACCGCGTCGGGATCGATATCGCGCCGGCCGGCCGCGCGCCGCCAGCCCGCTGGAGCCCGCCCGTATCCGTCCCGCCGGCCGGCAACACCTCCAGTTGGTGTTCGATCCCGCGCTCTTCGGCCAGCGCCCGGAGCCGCCGGTGGAGTTTGTGGTTCGTGATGACGCTCGAATCCTTCAGCTTGATCGCCGCCCCCTCGCCGAGCCGGGTGACCGCCTCGCCGGCCTCGAAGCCGGGAACGTCGTTTGCGACTGTCGTATCGAGGTTGATGACGAGATCCGGTTCCAGGTCGACCCCGAGGGCGGTCGCGCCGCGGAGGCCGACCTCCTCCTGTGTCGTCGCGGCGAAGTGGATCGTCACGGCCGGATCCTCGATCCGACGGGCCGCCTCGATCGCCGCGAGCACGGAGACGCGGTTGTCGAGGGACTTCCCGGTGACGAACGCCCCGACGCGCTCGGTTCGGCCGTCCATCGTGACGAGGTCGCCGACCGACACCCGCTCGGCGACGGTTTCGCCATCGAGCCCGAGGTCGACGCGTACGTCCTCGATTTCGGGCGTCGACTCCCGCTTTTCGTCCGTCAGGGTGTGTGGCGGCACCGCCCCGATCACGCCCGGCAGGTCCCCGCCTTCGGTGTGAACCGTTACCCGCTGTGCGCGGAGGATCCGGGGGTCCCACCCGCCGAGCGCGTCGAGTTCGAGGAACCCCTCGTCGTCGACGTGTTTGATCATGAACCCGATCTCGTCGATGTGGGTCGACACGACGACCGCATACTCCGGGTTCGCCCCCTCGATCGTGCCGACGAGGTTCCCCATCGGGTCCGTCCGGAGTCGGTCGACGTGGTCGCCGAGCTCCGCCGCGACGAGCTCCCGGATCCGGTCCTCGTACCCCGGTACCCCCGCCGTCTCGGCGAGTTCGACGAGCAGTTCGTAATCGAAATCGGCTGTCATACCACCTGTTGGGGCGCGGCGGCTGATAAACTGTTGCGGTGCTTCAAAACGGGTCAGAAGGGGCTTCGGGACGCCGAAAGAACGTGTGTCTCGAGGGTGCCGACGCGTGAGACCGTCACGCTGCCGCCGGGGTCGACGATCGCTTCCCGTCGGCCGTCGACGAGCAGTTCGACGGGGGTTTCATCGCGCTTGACAGCGAGTTCGATCGAGTCAAGCGGGACGATCCAGCGGCCGGGCGCGGTCGCAAAGGGCGCGATCGGAACGACGCTTGCGACGCCGGTTCCCGGGGCGAGGACCGGGCCGCCGGCGTTCCGGTTGTAGCCGCCGCTTCCGGCCGGTGTCGAGGCGACGACGCCGTCGGCCCGGAACCGCGATACGCGCTCGCCCCCGCTTCGGACCGCGAACTCCGAGATACGCGCCGGTTCGGCCGCCATCAACCCGACGTCGAAGACCGCCCGGATCGGCTCGAATCCGCCGGTCACCTCGATAATCGGGTGATCGACCACCGGCACCGCCGCCTCAAGCGCCTCGGTGAGGGCGGCCTCGAGTCGCTCAAACGGAACGGATCGCAGGCCAGCACCCGCGCTGACGGCTACGACCGGCACGTCGATACCTCCTCTGACGAGATCGACGATCGCGGGTTCGCCGGCCGCGACCACGAACCGTACCGAGCCGAACGCCTCGGGGTCGACGACGGGGATCCCGCCAGCGGCTTCGACAGCCGGGGCTATCTCCGACGCACCGACGACGCCGACGCGCTGCCCGCTCATCGACCGTCACAACGGACGGGGGGTTGAAAAGTCCCGCCGTCGGCCGTCGAAACGCCGGCAACCGATCCGTCGCTGTCGGAAGCGACACGGGAGGACTTTTGTCCTCCCACCGCAAGCCTCGTCACATGCACGGCGTACTGGCGGAGTGGCGTCCGGTAGTCGACGGGACGATCGAGTCGCTGCTCCCCCGAACGATCGATGACGCCTACCTCACCGCGTTTTTCGGCGAAGCGACGTACGCCTACGACTCGGAGGCGCTCCAGCGGGCGCTTTCGGACCCGATCTGGAACCTCCTCGACCGCGGGGGAAAGCGGTGGCGTGCGGTGCTTTTTTTGCTCTTTATCGAGGCGTTCGACGAGGACCCCGAATCGTACCTCGAGTATGCGGTCATCCCCGAGATACTTCACAACGGGACGATCATCGTCGACGATGTCGAGGACGGCGCGACCCACAGACGCGGTGACCCGGCGTTACACCGCGCCTGCGGCACCGATGTCGCGCTCAACGCGGGCAACGCGATGTATTTCCTGCCGTTGAAGATCATCACGCGAAACCCCGCCGACCTCCCGGACGGCGTCCGTCTCGACGCCTACGAGATGCTGATGTACGAACTCAACCGGACGCATCTCGGCCAGGGGATGGACATCTGTTGGCACAACGAAAAGGAGATCCGCATCTCCGAACCGGAGTATCTCGAGATGTGCGCCTGCAAGACCGGCTGTCTCGGCCGGATCGTCGCACGGCTTGCGGCGATCGTTACCGGCAACGACGGGGCGGAGTCGGCCGTCGCCGAGTACGCCGAGGAGATGGCGATCGCCTTCCAGATCGCCGACGACGTCCTCGATGTCGAATACGCCCTCCAGGAGGGCGGTGATTTCGGCAAGGGCGTCGGCAACGACATCCGGGAGGGCAAAAAGACCCTGATGGCGATCCACGCCGCGGAGCACGCACCGCCGGAGTCGGCCGCCCGCCTCGAAGAGATCCTCTGGGCCGACGACAACACCGACGAGGAAATCGTCGAGGCCATCGACATCCTCGAGGCCGCCGGGAGTGTCGAGTACGCCCGCGGGGTCGCCGTCGACCTCTCTGAGTCGTCCGTTTCACGCCTCGAAGAACTCGACCTCGAACCGGAGCCCGAATCGAAGCTGGTTTCCTTTGCGGAGTTCGTCGTCGACCGCGAGGTGTGACGGGTGGGAGGAGGTCAATCCCCCCGAACGCCCGTCGCGTCGAAACCGAGCGCCTCGACGCCCTCGACGATAGCCTCCTGATCCGCGTCCGCCTCGTAATAAAACACCACGTCGTAGCTCCCCTCCCGAATCAGCTGTTGGCACTCCCAGACGAACTCCTCGTCGTCGAGCGTGAGCCCCTGGTGTTGGTTGATGCCGAAGCGCTCGTCGTCGTTCCCGGAGTAAACGTAGGTGTCTTTCGGGTCGATCCCGGCGGCCTCGGCGATGACGTTCCCGATATCCAGCGTCGCTTGATGCAGCGTCGGCTCCTCGTCGTTCGTCAACTCCGTCTCGACGATGACGCCGTTGAGCTGTATTTCGCCCGGTTCGAGTAATGCCTTGGTTCGCCGATAGAGGTCGTCGTCGATGGCGTCGGCCATACCGGGCCATCGCCATCGAGGGTAATACAGGTCACGGTCCGCGCCGACGCCGCCCCGGCCACGACACCGGGCCATCGCCTCAACAGGCACACCCCGTCCCGGACACCCGTTCGAAGGTCATCGTCTCGCCGCAGTCCGGACACCTCGGCGTCCCGTCGGCATCGAGTTCGAGTCCCTCGTCGTCGACGTCGACGTCACGGACCCTGTTGGCACACTCCCGACACCAGTATGAGCCGGCCGATCCGTCTTCGCTCGTGGACGGCGAACGTCGCGTCGACGCTTCGAACATCTCGCTGACCGTGTCGAGCAGTCCCATACACGTAATGCGGCGGTGTGTTATTTTCATCTCGGGGTCGCGTGCGCCCCCGGCGCACAACCCCGTTGCCGTCCGTTCCCGCCGGAGACTACCCCCGACCCGTTCTCGGCTGTCCTCGGTTCGTTCAAAGCTGTCCTCGGTACTCCCGGCGGCGGAGAGATACCTACGGATACACGAGCGGGACCGTCAGCCCGACGAGGACGACGACGATGGCGATCATCACGTACACGAGCCGTTCGATCCGTGGGGCAACAGGACGCTCCCCGGCGTCCACGGGCGGCGCTGAGCGAACCAGTTGGGCGTACACGACCGTCGCTGCGACGCCGAACACGCCGGCCGAGACGACGATCGACGACCGGAGGGATAGCCCGTAGGAGAGCCCATAGATCGGGCCGAAGGAGAACACGAGCATGAACGCGAGCGCGAGGCTCACAAGCGGCGGAACGGGGTCGATCCGGTCTCCGCGTCGGTTCCGAAGCGCCAGCCGGTCGCGCATACACCCCGTAGCGTTCGGACGGACAAGAGCTAAGTGGCGCTTCCACGCCGTTGTCGGTATGAGCGAGGACCCGAAAGGACTCCGCGACGGGCTCGAAGCGTCGAAAGGCGACCCACGGCTCGTGTTGGCGTTGAACGCCGTGCTCTCGGCGTGGTTCGGCTGGACCGTCGTCTGGGGGCTCGATCTCCTTGACGTGGTCTCCTACACGCTTCCCAACGTCGCCGTGGCCGCGATACTCGTGTTCACGGTCACGTATTTGATCGTCCTGCAGTAGCCGTTCCGACCGCTACTCCCGAAGCACCGTCTCATCGCCCGCTTCGTCCGGAAACGGCCCTGTTTTATGGGTCGGTTCGGGATCGAGAAGCGCCGCGTCGAGCGCTGACTCGATCCGTGTTTGATCGTACTCCGTGCCGATGAACACCAACTCGACGCGTCTGTCTCCGTGTTCGCTGTCCCACGGAAGATCCGGTCTGTTGGACCGATACATCTCGCGTTCGACCGCCGGCAACGAGGCGATCCACGGCCCCTGTGCCGTCGCCCGGATCGACGGACCGGCGACGCTTATCGAAACCCGGAGGTCGCTCCCAGCGATCCACGCCGTCCCCTTCGCCCGGACGACCTCTGGTGGCAGTTCTCTGAGCGCAGCGGCGAACGCCTCGGCGTCGAACGGCCGTCGTCGACGATAGGTGAACGAACTGACCCCGTACACTTCGTCGGGATGCGCGTGATCGTGTTGGTGGCCGTCGTCGCTGTCGTTGTCGTGTTGGTGGCCGTCGTCGCTGTCGTTGTCGTGTTGGTGGCTACGTTCGTGTTCGTGTTCCCCAAAACCGCCGTGGTCGTCTCCGCCGTCCCCGGTCGGGTCGGCTCCGCCATCGTCCTCCAGAAGCCGCTTCCAGGCGGGAAGCGAGCGCATCCGCTCGTGATCGAACAGGCCGGTCCCCAACACTCTGTCCGGATCGACCGCCGAAAACGTCGTCCGGACCGTCTCCGCGTCGGGCTGGAGTCCGGTGACGAGTTCGGCGGCACGGTCGAGCGCCGCGTCGCTACAACGATCGGCCTTGTTCAACAGGACGATGTTCGCCGCCTCGATCTGCTCGACGAGCAGATCCGACAGCGGCCGGTCGCCCGCCTCGCCCCGCCGTTCGACGTTCCCGCTCGAAAACATCTCGAGAAAGTACGGCGTATCGAGCACACAGACGAGACAGTCGACGTCGTACCGGGCCGCCACGCGCGATTCGGTGGTGAAAAGCCGGGCAATCGGCGCCGGTTCGGAGATCCCGGACGCCTCCACGACGAGATACTCGAACGATCGATCCCTCGCGAGCCGGACGACGGCGGTTTCCAGATCGTCCTGCAGCTCACAGCAGATACAGCCGTTCGAGAGCTCCGCGACCCCGTCGTCGACATCCAGCTCCGAGCCCTCGGCGACGAGCTCCGCGTCGACGTTCACATCACCCATATCGTTGACGAGGACTGCGATATCCCGGTCACCGGCCGACGAGAGGAGGTGGTTCAGAAGTGTCGTCTTGCCGGCACCGAGACTCCCCGCGAGAACCGTCACCGGGATGGTGTTGCCCGTATCCATACCCGGGCCACGGGTGCGTGGCCCTTGAAAGCGCCGTCACGGGACGGCCGGCTTCCTCCGGACCGTCGACCGGGGCACCCGCTTTCTCGAGTTGCGCCCTCGCGACAGGTATTAGTTCACAGCGGAACTCGTTGGTACCGAATGACGCTCGCCGATCGGATCGAGTCGTTCCGACGCACACTCGAGGAGTGGCTCCGGGGGTTGTACCACGGGATGATAACGCATCCGGCGTACGAGAAGATCGAAAAGGAAGCCGAAGACACGGAGGATGCGTTCATTCTCGCGTGTTTCCCCGACGCCTTCGGTATCCCCTCGCCGGTCTCATACTACACCGCGGAGCTACTCCCGTACCTCGAAGACGAGTTCGAGGCCTGGGAACGCCGGCTCTGGGACCGCGACTCCTACATCGAACGCAAGGGCCAACAGTACCACTTCTGATGGCGGGGACACACGATCTCGGGGGTCGGTGAGTATGGAGCGGTTCGTTTTTTTCGGGGGAAAAGGCGGCGTCGGGAAGACGACCGTCTCCTGTGCGTACGCCGTCCAGTCGGCCCGTGACGGCCACCGGACGCTCGTCGTTTCGACGGACCCGGCCCACTCCGTGACCGACGTCTTCGATCAGCCGTTCGACGACGACGCCAGTCCCGTCGCGGGGATCGATGGCCTCGACGCGATGCAGATCGATCCGGAAGCGGAGGTTACCAGACACCTCGATGAGATCAGACGGAACCTCTCCGAGCAGGTCTCCGCGGCGATGGTCAACGAGATCAACAGACAACTGGAGATGGCCCACGACACGCCCGGTGCGTACGAATCCGCGCTTTTCGATCGGTTCGTGGAGGTGATGCGGTCGGCCGAGCCCTACGATCGGATCGTCTTCGATACCTCCCCAACCGGGAGTACCCTCCGGCTGCTTGGCCTTCCGGAGCTTCTGGAGGGGTGGATCGACCGGCTGATGTATAAACGCCGAACGAGCATCGATCTCTTCGAGAAGGCCGCCATCGGTGCCAACGAACCGCGGCGGGTGATGGACGGCGATCCCGTCCTTGAGCGCCTCCAGGAACGCAAGGAGTTCTTCGAGTACGCCGGCTCGACCCTCCGCGAAGAGGCGGCGTTTTTCCTCGTGTTGAACCCCGACGAGCTGTCGGTGAACGAGACCGAACGCGCCGTCGAATCGATGACCGAAACCGGTCTCTCCGTCCGGGGGCTGATCGCGAACCGGCTGACACCGTCGCCTGATGACGACGAGGACGGCCGCGGAGCGCGGTATCTCCGTGAGCGGGTAGCCACGGAAAGCGAGCGGCTTCGGCGTGTTCGCGAGGAGTTCGAGACGCCGCTCGTCGCCGAGATCGAAACGAAAACGTCGGAGATAAAAGGCGATCTCCTCGACGAGGTCGCCTCGGAACTCGCCATCGAGACGGCAGCCCCGGAGGAGTCTCCCTCCTCAGGAGCGTAGGTTCGGCGGCTACGCGTTACTTCGCTCCTCGAGATACCGTATGGCTCCCTGGACGTTCATCCGTATCTCCATCGCCGCGCTGTGTTCGCCCCACACCGATGGGGTGTCCGATCGCTCGACGGCGCGTTCGACGATCGCGTCCTCGTCGTCGAGTTCGGCGCGTGCCCGTTCGATCATCGCGACCCACCGCTCGGACGCCTCGACGTACTCGTCGATCCGACCGTCCGCCGGTACGGGGCCGAAATGCGCATAGCAGATCGTCTCCGGGTCGAGATCCTCGATCATCCGTGCGTCCTCGATGACGCCTTCGAGGTCGAAACTCGGTGGCGGAGACGTCTCGACGACCCGATCGAGTTCCGGCACGTAGATGCCGGCCGCGTCGGCCGCGAAAACGACCTCCTCGTCGGCGTCGTGGAAGATCGCCTGATGAAACGCGTGTCCCGGTGCGTGGTGGACCGCAAGCGTCGTTTCGCCGAGGTCGATCCGATCGCCGCCCTCGAGGGCCGTGATCCGTTCCTCGGGGATCGGCTCGGGCTCGGTGTAAAACTGGATCCGCTCGCCGACGGACTCCTTTGTCCCTTCCCACAGACGGGTCGGGTCGACGAGATGCTTGACGCCGAACTCGTGGACGTAGACCTCGGCCCCGGTCTTCTCCGCGAGAATCCCCGCGCCGCCGGCGTGGTCGAGATGAATGTGCGTCGGGATGATACACTCAAGTCCCTCGCGTCCGATCCCGAGTTCCTCGAGCGCATCGAGGATGTATTCGTAGTTCGTTCCGAGCCCGGTGTCGATAACCGCCGGCCGCTCCGTGTCGTAGATGTACACCGCTCCGTACCGGGGCCGGTCGTACAAGCCCACATCGACGTAGTACCCGTCCGCAACCGCGTCGATCGAATGCACGTCGCCTTTTGCCATACGCACCGTTTTACCCTCCCAAAGTAAAGTCCCCTGCTATAACCGATACTGCCGGCGGTGGAACGATCGATACGACTTTCAGCCGCCGCGGCGAACCGCGGACAAATGCTACCGAGGCAGTTCGTCCGGGAGAACCCGACGGAAGTTCGGCGCGCGCTCGAAACCAAGGGTGTCGATGTCGATCTCGATCACATCCTCGAGATCGACGAGGAGTGGCGCGGGCTCAAAGCGACGGGGGACGACCTCAGGCGGCAGCGAAACGAGATCTCGAGCGAGATCGGCGAACTCAAACGGGCGGGCAAAGACGAGGAAGCCGAGGCGGCGATCGAGAAATCGAGTCGACTGAAGAACGAACTCGACGAACTGGAGGCCAGAGCCGACAAACTGGAGGCGGAACTGGAGGCCGAGCTGTTGGAGCTTCCGAACCCCCCTCATCCGGACGCGCCGGTCGGAGCCGACGAATCCGACAACGTCGAGACCGAGCGGTGGGGCTTCGAGGACCATCGTGAGCTCCCCGACCCCGTCGTTCCACACTACGATCTGGGCGAGGACCTGGAGATCCTCGATTTCGACCGCGGCGCGAAGGTCTCCGGCGGCGGCTTCTACTTCGCGAAGGGTGAGGGCGCCCAACTCGAACACGCGTTGATCCAGTTCATGCTGGAGCTTCATCGAAGCGAACACGGCTACACCGATGTCTTTCCGCCGATCCCGGTCAACTCCGCGTCGATGCGCGGCACCGGCCAGTTTCCCAAGTTCGTCGAGGACGCCTACCGTCTCGGCGACTCGAACGACGAGCCCTACGACGACGACGATCTCTGGTTGCTCCCGACCGCGGAGGTGCCCGTTACGAACATGTATCGCGGGGAGATCCTCCTCGACGATGACCTCCCGATCAAACACCAGGCGTACACGCCGAACTTCCGGCGTGAAGCCGGCGAACACGGCACCGAGACACGCGGCATCGTCCGTGTCCATCAGTTCAACAAAGTCGAAATGGTGAACTTCGTCCGGCCGGAGAATAGCTACGAGCGGCTCGATGGACTCCTCCGGGAAGCGACAGCGGTGCTCGAACGCCTCGGCCTTCCCTATCGCGTCCTCGAGATGTGTACCGGCGACATGGGGTTTACGCAGGCGAAAAAGTACGACGTCGAAGTGTGGGCCCCGGGCGACGACATGGAAGACGGTCCCGACATCGGCGGTCGGTGGCTCGAAGTGTCGTCCGTCTCGAACTTCGAGGCGTTCCAGGCGCGCCGCGCCGGCATCCAGTATCGGCCCGAACAGCACGAATCAGCCGAATACGTCCACACGCTCAACGGATCCGGGCTTGCGGTACCCCGCGTTGTCGTTGCGATACTGGAGTACTATCAGAACGCCGACGGTACCGTCGACGTGCCGGAACCGCTCCAACCGTATATGGGCGGGATCGAACGGATCGAAGGTCACGACGCGGTCGGCGAATCAGCGCTCGGCGCGGGACAGTAACGTCGCCGACAGCGACCCCGCGCCCGCTACTGCGATGAGAGATCGGTGTACGTCCGGATACTCTCGATGCCGCCCGGGCCGATCTCGAAGATGTCGACGAACCGGAACCAGGGCTCGCCGTCGGAGTCGAAAAGCTCCCCTTCGGCGGCGATGTCGCCGTCCTCGGCCGCGTAGATGGACTCGACGACGTGTGTCGTCTCCTGTTCCGGGCGGCCACCGCGCATGAACGCGACGAACTCCTCGCGTCCCTCGATCGTCCTGTCCGGACGGCGGTGAACGAACCCACCGCCCAGAATCCGAACGAGTGTCTCGTACTCGTCATCGTCGATCGATCGGTAATACTCCCGCGCCAGCGAGACGCCGTCCATAGACGGATAGTCTCCGGCCGACGGTATATATCCGCCGCCGGCCGAGCGACTTTTTTACTGCCGCGGGCAACGCGGTGTGTGGAGTTACACGTCCGGTATGAAGGTGACGACGATCCGGAGAAGTGCTCGGCCCGGAAGCTCGCGCGATTCGATCTCGCGACGCTTCATCGGTCGGTCCGTACGACCCCGTCGGGGATCGTTCTCGATCCGTACGCCGACCGCGCTCTTTCACCGGCTGACGCCGATCTGGATGCCACGGAGGGGCGTTTGATCGCGCTCGATTGCTCCTGGGAAACCGCTGAATCCGAGGCGTTTCGGCTCGAGGGGCCGCACCGTTCGCTCCCGTTTCTCGTCGCCGCCAACCCCGTCAACTACGGCACCCCGTTCAAACTCAACACCGTCGAAGCGTTCGCCGGCGCGCTCTGTATCCTCGGCCGCCGCGAGCACGCCGAACGCATCCTCGCCAAGTTCCGGTGGGGGCATACGTTTCTCGAACTGAACGAGGAACCGCTCCGGCGGTACGCCGACTGTGCCGACTCATCCGAAGTGATCGACGTCCAATCCGAGTATCTCGACGCCTGATCGGTCGGTCCGGTCTCTCCCTGCCGGCCGTCCCCGACGGTTTATATACGACCACGGGACCAGCCCGCGCTGTGACCTGAGTACGAGCCCGTGGCGAACACGGCGGGAGCCCGGCATCCCGCCACGGGTGCGACCGAGTGCCGGCTGTCAGCCCAAGCGGATCGGCTCCGCCGTCGGATCTATCGAGACCTCGATCCCGTCGCCGACTGAAAACCCGTGTCCCTCGCGGAAAACCAACTTTGCGCCGAACGGCTTCCGTGTGGCGAAAAGCGAGAGCCCGGTCGCTGGACGACCGTTCGCGGACACTCGTACGTCGGCCCACCGGAGGTCCCGGCCGTCTGCCGTCCCGATCGTCGCTCCGAGCAACGACCGGTTCCCTGTCGCCGAGGAGAACGTCCCGCCGCCGCTGTAATGCGTGAGTCCGCCGTCGAGCGGGATCCCGTCGTCGTCGGCTATCGCGGTAAATCCGTCCCGATCCCCGTCGATCGGCGAATCCAAACGAACGTGTGTCGGTCCGGCCTCGACGACCGTCCCGGTCCCGTCCCACTCGATCCCGGCGACCGACACCCCAGCCTCGACCCGCAACGATCCGCTCGCACGCTCCGCGTTCTGCTCCGGATGACGGAACCCGAGATGGATGTGGTTTCGAACCCACTGTCCGAAGAACCCGGATCGAACGAGCGTTCCGAGCCGGTCTCCGACCCCGATCTCGCTTCCGACTTCGACCGCGGGATCGACGTGGAGGAGCCTTGCGACGTGTTCTCCGCAGTCGACGACGATCAGGTGGTCCTCGGGATCGGCGTACGGCCGTGTCGGACAACGCATGCTTCGGACCGTACGGACGACCCCCGATACCGGCGATCGTGCGGCGTCGGTCCCCGGATAGAGGTCGATCGCACACCCTAAATCGTGTGCCGGATACGGCGAGTTATAGAGCGAGAACCGCTCGTATCGCTCGATCACCGCCTTCGGAACCTCGACCATGGTGGTGGTTCGCCCCACACCGTTTTATTGTCGTCGGCGCGTACGGTGGCTATGCGTCTCGTCCGCGGCGAGTTCGACGACCCTGTCCGTGACCGGGGCGTCACGGATTCGCTCGCTGCTCTCGCCGCCGAAACCGCCGAATCCGTTCTCCGCGTCTGGACTCCACCGAGACAGGTCGCGTTCGGACGGCGCGATACGATCGCCGACGGATACGACCGTGCCCGCGAAATCGCGAGCGAGCGCGGATACGAACCGATCGAACGCGAGGTCGGCGGCAACGCGGTCGCCTACACCGGCCGGACCGTCTCGTTCGCGTACGCCACGCCGACCGCCGGCGGCCGCGATGGGATCGACCGCCGGTACCGATCGACGGTGGAAGCCCTCCTCGACGCGCTCGCCGAAACCGGCGCCACCGTCACTCCCGGAGAACCCGATCGCTCGTTTTGCCCGGGGGCGCACTCGATCCGATCGAGCGATCCCGGCGGCGGAAAGATCTCCGGAATCGCACAGCGTGTCGGCCAGGGGGCCGTACTCGTCGGTGGCTGCGTTGTCGTCCGATCGGCTGATGCCCGCGCGATAGCCGATATCCTTGCCCCTATCTACTCGGTGCTTGAGCCGCCGTTCGATCCCGAATCCGTCGGGTCGGTGGCATCCGCCGGTGGCCCGAACGCGGTTGCTCCCGTCGTCGAGGCTATCGAGGCCGCTTTCGGGGCCGAAAGCGGAACGACAGCCGTCCCCGCCTCGACGCTGCGTCCCGGCGATGCTCCGTGAGGCTTACTTCCCCCGGCCGGCGACGTACAGTAATGCTATTCCACGAAGCGACGCTGGCTGACGGTCGGGTCCGTGACGTCCGGATAGAGGGTGAGTCGATCGCCGAGGTCGGAACCGGACTGGAGACGGACGGCAAAACAATCGATGCGGACGGGAAGCTCCTGTTGCCCGGCATGATCGACGCACACGTCCACTTCCGTGAGCCGGGGTTTCCCCACAAAGAGACCTGGGAGACCGGCTCGAGAAGCGCCGCGGCGGGCGGCGTTACGACCGTCTTCGATCAGCCGAACACCGATCCGGCGACGGTCGACGCCGACGGCTACGAGCGGAAAGCCGAACTCGCCCGCCCGTCGATCGTCGACTACGCGATCAACGGGGGCGTCACGGCTGATTGGAAGCCGGCGGAAATCCTGGCGAAACCACTCGGTGCGCTCGGGGAACTGTTTCTCGCCGATTCGACAGGCGAGATGGGGATCGATACCGATCGCTTCGAGGAGGCGGTCGAACGCGCCGCCGCGGCCGACGTTCCGGTGACGGTCCACGCCGAGGACGCGACGCGTTTCGACCGGTCGGTGACTGACCGAACGGATGCCGACGCCTGGAGCGCGTACCGCACCCCAGAAGCCGAGATTCGGGCGATAGAACACGCCTGTCGTGTCGCGAACGACCTCGGTTCGTCTGTACACATCGCACACACCTCGACGCCGGAGGGAGTCGACACCGCCTCGGCGGCCGGAGTGACCTGCGAGGCGACACCGCATCACCTGTTCTTATCGCGAGCGGACCTCGAGGATCTCGGAACGCTCGGGCGGATGAACCCGCCGCTTCGGAGCGAAACACGCCGCAAAGGGATGTTTCGTCGCCTCGCCGACGGCGAGGTCGATATCGTCGCGACCGACCACGCTCCACATACCCTCGAGGAGAAGGACGCGGATATCTGGGACGCACCGAGCGGGGTACCGGGCGTCGAAACGGCGCTCCCGCTGTTGTTGGAGGCGGCCCGGAACGATCGGCTCGGCTACGAACGCGTCCGGGACGTGACCGCCCGCAACGTTGCGGACATCTTCGGGCTGGAGCGGAAGGGCCACATCGAGGCGGGGATGGACGCCGACCTCGTGTTGGTCGATCCGGACGACCCGACACCGATCCGGGGGGAGACGTTACACTCGAAATGCGAATGGACGCCGTTTGAGGGGCGAAACGGCGTGTTCCCGGAACTTACGGCAGTCCGCGGGACAGTTGTGTTCCGCGATGGGACGTTCACCGACGCCCCCGGCCGGAACGTCCGGCGCTAGTCGGCTCCGTCTTCGGGGTTCGCTTCGACCTCGTGGCCACAGTTCGGACACCGGAACTCGTCGTGTCTGAGCGCCGCCGAGGACTCACGGACCTCACGCATCACGCTTGAGATCCGTTCTTCGGCGTCGAGTTCCTCGTCGACGGTCAACTCGACCCCCTCGACTTCCAGGAGGAACTTCGCCACCTCGGTGATCTCGTACATCAACTCGTCCAGTTCCTCGGCGGTGTAGAAATCACACATCGCGCCGTAGAGAAACGTCGCCCCGGCCTTTCGAACCTTGTCGTCGAACGACGAGCGGGCCTGATTCACCGCCTGTGGGCTGTACGTGTCCGTCATGAACGGAACGAGCTCCGGAAGGTTCTCGCCGATCTTCGTCATCTCGACGCCGGTTTCCGTCCTGAAATCCGCACAGAGCCGTGCGATCGCCCACTCCCTGGCGGTGATGTAGGTTCGGTCCCGGAGAAACTCGTTGGCCCGATCGTACGTCGCCCCGTCGATTTTCGAGAAGCGGGCGTACTCGCGGACGTCGTCCGGGATGGACCCGTCTCGAGCGTCCTCGGGGGTGGAGCCCCCCTCCGGAGCGGAGCCGTCGGCCGGACGCTCCGCCTCCGTTTCCGTCCCGTCGTCGACGCTCGGCTGCCCATGTTCGGCCATACGATACGTAGCGAGACGGCGCGGAAAAAGCGTACCGGCGATGTCTGACGGACGACTGACGTGACCGTCGCCGCCCGTAGGCGGGAGGCTTTTGCTTTGGGGGCGTCAGATGAGGGTATGAAAGTGTTGTTGGGCATCGGCGGGAGCGAGGATTCGTTGCGTGCCCTCGAGCAGGCCGTCGCAAGGGCAAAGGAAGCCGGCGACGAGTTGACGATCGCGATCGTCGAAAACCCCGACACGTCGCTGTCGCAACGGGAGCTGACGGATCGCGTCGGAGAGACGCTCGAGGACGCCGGCTTCGATGCGGAAATAAGGACGCTCTCGGGCCACCCCGGGAGCCAGTTGCTCGAGCTCGCCGAGCGCGGCTCCTACGATCGGATCGTTCTCGGCGGGGGCGAAACGAGCCCTCTCGGCAAGGTACAGCTCGGTTCTATCGCGGAGTTCGTACTGCTCAACGCCCGAACGACGGTGACGTTGATCCGATGATGGACACGTATCCTGACGACGTCGCCGGTCCCTACGAGGCGCCACCGCGCGAGTTCGACGACCGGGAGGATCGACACCTCACTGTCCGGAGACACGAGGACGGGATCGATCCGCTGGTACGGATGTACGTCGAGTTCGATCCGGCTGACCGGGCACAGGGGATTCCACCCGCCGACGAGGACGGGGTCAGGACGTGGCTCGAAACGCTTGTCGAGGCCGACGCGCTCAACGTCGTTGCCTGGCACGGCGAGAACCCGATCGGCCACGCGATGTTGGTTCCCGACGGCGACGGTGCCTTCGAACTCGCGATTTTCGTCCTCAGCGAGTATCAAAACGCCGGGATCGGAACGGAGCTGATGCAGGGACTCCTCGGCGCCGGTCGCGAGGACGGCGTCGAACGCGTCTGGCTGACCGTCGAGCGTTGGAACAAGGCGGCGACGGCGCTTTACCGGAAGGTCGGATTCGAACCGACCGACGACAGCGGTTTCGAACTGCAGATGACCGCCCGGCTCGTCGAGGATCCGACGTAGCCACACGCCGTCCTCGAGGCCGATCGAGCTCCGTTCAAACGGACAACACTGGCTGTGAGGCGTGCGCGAGCACGTATTCGGCCGCCTTTTCGATGACCGCATCGTCGTCGCCGGTAACCGGCTGCCGCGGAACGACGATAAATTCGACCGCAAGCATCTCCGCGACATCGAGGATCACGGTCCCGGGATGGCGGTTCAACCTCGACACCGAGAACCCACAGGCGGAGGAGTGATCGACCCGGATGTCGCCGGCCATCGATCGAACCTCATCCATGACGTGCTCGCCTCGATCGGCGATCGCTCCGGCCTTTACGTTCCCTTCGTCGATCGCGACCGCCGCGTTCTCGCCGAGCAGATACAACGCGTGGACGGACGCGCCGTACCGGTCGGCGATCGCGATCGCGTACTCGACGGCGTCCATCGCTGCCCGCGTTCCGTCGACCGGGACGAGCACCGTATCGATCTGCATACCTAGTCGTCGGCCGATGGCAACTTAAAACACACCAGATCCAACCGACAAAGATGGGTTTATGGGATCCGCGGATGGATAGCCGGTATGTTCGACACGGTGGTCGTAGCGACCGACGGCTCCGAAAGCGTCTCCCGCGCGGTCGACTGCACGCTCGATCTCGCCCGGACGTTCGACGCCACCGTCCACGCCCTCTATGTGATCGACGAGAGCCGTGTCGACCCGCTCCCGGAGAAGCTCCGCGACGACGTTCGCGGGGCGCTCGACGAGCAGGGGGTCGAAGCCATAGACGAGATCGTCGACACGAACGCCGAGTGCGAGAACCCGATCAGGCTCGAAACCGCCGTCCGCGCCGGCCGCCCCGAAGAGCAGATCGTCGGATACGTTCGCGATATCGACGCCGACGCCGTCGCGATGGGGACGCGGGGCAGAAGCGGCGAACACTCCTATCTGCTTGGAAGCGTCGCCGAGCGGATCGTTCGGACGTGTCCCGTCCCCGTCCTGACGGTCCGGCAACTCGAGTGAGGTCCGTCGGATCGGGCGCTGAACGGGAGGCTTATTGAGCAGCCGCCCGGGCGGTTCGTATGGACGATCGACTCATCGATGACGGGACGATACCGCTGCATCGTCGTTCGTTGCTCCCGGGGGAGGGGTTTTTCACGCCGGATTCGTTCGACGAGACCGTCGCCGAACGGGAGGCCGAGGAGGTCCTCTCCGGGGCGAACCGTATCGCGATCGCCGACCCCGACGCCGACGGACTCGGCTGTGTGACCCTGTTGCGCGCCGCGTTCGGGACCGCGGGACTGCTCCCGGCCGGGCCCCACGAGATCGCGGATGCGCTCGAATACGTTCTCGAGTATGGCGACGACGGCCTCGAAGTTTACGTCTGTGATCTCTGCCCGGATTCCGAACGCGATATCGAGGCGCTTCCGGCCGTCGCCGCATCGGCCGACCGAATCCGGTGGTTCGATCACCACAAGTGGAACGAGGAGGTCGCCGACGCCGTCTCCGAGCACGCCGAGTTGGTCGTTGGCGACTCGGATTCGGTCTGTACGACCGACGTAACGCTGGAAACGCTCGAGTACGATTTCGGGACGCGATACGTCGAACTCGCCGAAGTCACCAGGGACCACGACCTGTGGCTGCGCGAGGACCCCCGAAGCGACGACCTCGCCGATTACGCGTACTGGGCCGATCCGGCCGAATACATCGATACGGTCCTCGAGTACGGGGCCGATCTCCCGGCGTCCGTCGAGTCGTTCCTCGAGGAGCGCCGCGTCGAGAAACAAGCACTCATCGAGAAAGCGATCGACCGCGCCGAGTTCACGGAGATCGGACCCTGGACCGTCGGCGTCACCTACGGCCGCTGTTCACAAAACGAGGTCGCGGAGGCGATGCGCGAGCAGGGCGCCGACGCGTCGGTGATAATCAAACCCGCGGGATCGGCGTCTATCCGCGGTACCGACGCCTTCGAGCGCTGCCATGAGGTCGCCGGACAGGTCAACGGCGGCGGCCACCCGAAAGCCGCCGGCTGTAAACCCGACATCTACGACGACATGCTGGATTATGCCCACCACTGGAGCACCCGTGGTGCGGTCACGAGACGGGCGATCCTGAGCGCTTTCGAATCGCTCGACCCCGAGGCAGAACCGGCCGAGTAGCCGGGCTCCGTTCGCGTTTGCGACCGTCAAGCTTTACCCGTATCTCCCGGTACGCGGTACATGGATCAGCTGCAGCGGTCGTTGCTCGAATCACCGATCGTCGAGAAGGACGACTACCACTACTTCGTGCACCCGATCAGCGACGGCGTCCCGATGCTCGAACCGAGCCTGCTCCGGGAGATCGTCATCAAGATCATCCGGAAGGCGCAACTCGAAAACGTCGATAAGATCGTCACGCCGGCGGCGATGGGGATTCACATCTCGACTGCGGTCTCGCTTATGACCGATATCCCCCTCGTCGTCATCAGGAAACGCGAGTATGGCCTCGAGGGCGAGACTCCCCTCTTCCAACAGACCGGCTACTCGGAGAGCCAGATGTTTATAAACGATGTCGACGAGGGCGACAACGTACTCGTTCTCGACGACGTGCTTTCGACCGGCGGAACGCTCTCGGCGATCTGTGCCGCCCTCGAGGAGATCGGCGCGAACATCGTCGATGTCGTCGCCGTCATCAAGAAGGTTGAGGGAACGAACGAACTCGAGGAATCGACTTACAGCGCCAAGACACTTATAAACGTCACCGTCGAAGACGGCGAGGTCGTGATCATCGACCCGACGGGCGACGAGTAGCTTCGAGCCGGCACTCGGATACGGCCTACGTCCCGTGTTGCCAGCTGTCCATGTACTCGGTTTGCTCGTCGGTCAGCCCATCGATCGCGACGCCCTCCGCTTCGAGTTTGATCTCGGCGACCTCCCGGTCGAGTTCGTCGGGGACCTCGTGGACGCCGGGGCCGTATGCGTCGCCGTTTTCCACCATCTCGCGGACACAGACGGCCTGGATCCCGAAGCTTTGATCCATCACCTCGACCGGATGTCCCATCGCGACCGGCGAGGCGAGGTTGACGAGGCGACCGTCGGCGAGGACGTTGATCCGTCGCCCGTCGGCCATCTCGAACTCCTCGACGCCGTCGCGGACCGCCCGTCGTGAGACGGCCAGGTCGTCGAGTCCGTCGAGATCGATCTCGACGTTGAAATGCCCCGCATTCGAGAGGACAGCGCCGTCTTTCATCCGTTCGAAGTGCTCGCGGACGATCACGTCGCGGTTGCCCGTCGTGGTCACGAAGATGTCGCCTTTCTCCGCGGCCTCGGACATCGGGCAGACCTCATACCCCTCCATGTGTGCCTCGAGGGCGCGTCTCGGTTCGACTTCGGTAACGATGACGTGGGCGTTTTGTCCCTTCGCTTTCATCGCGACGCCTTTGCCACAGTAGCCGTAGCCGGCGACGACGACGTTTTTGCCGGCGAAAGAGAGGTTCGTCGTCATCGAGATGTTCGACAGCGACGCCTCGCCGGTGCCGTGGACGTTGTCGAAGAGCCGCTTCATCGGCGTGTCGTTGACGGCGAACA
>OBKM01000087.1_pt1 | contig 41195 bp, 43 predicted proteins | sample 1519691 | NCBI WGS metagenome assembly OBKM01 (sample SAMEA37050418, study PRJEB22526) | metagenome | biome: saline pan; feature: lake; material: water | place: Egypt | collected 2015 | depth 0.5 m
GATCGGTCAGAACAAATAGAGCCAGTCTGCTGTACTCATCCTCTGTATGTTGCACGGCCCGAGCCCTCAATTCTGGGAGAGATGCCGCTATTTCGCTGTCTTCGGTAAGAACCGATGCCGATTCCTGCGAGCCATTCCAGTATCGACCGCCCGACGACGAGCGGTCGTACCGGGACACGGTCGCAGTAATCAGTACGAGTGTCCCGCTCGGGTCTACTGTTCGAGCACGCGGTCGAGCATCCGGCGGGCGTCGGGAGACCAGCCCTCAGAGTCGGTCGTCCGCTCGTGAAGGCGGCGACACGGGGCCGGTGGCGGGTTCCCACTCACGGAGACGACCGGCCGGGTCCGTCGCTCCCAGGAGACGCGCCATCCCGCCCCCGGCTCGACTCTGAGGTACTGGACCGCCGGGCGAGCGTCGAGGTCTGTCACGCGCACCTGCTGTCGCTCGGCGGCCGACCCCTCGTCGACGACGACCGGCGCGGTCCCCGGGATGTCGTCGGTCGCCGCGAGCGCGGCGACAAACGCCGCGAGCGGGCCGGCCTGCCAGCTCAGCGTGACGTGTGTCGGGTACCGCTCGACGTGGACCCGGGGTTCCACCGGAATGTGGTCTCCCGCCATATGTCGGTGGGTTCGCACGCACAGGTCGTCGGCGGAGCTACTCCGACCCCTCGAACTCCTCGGCCGACGGGTCGAACTCGTGTGCCTCGAGTGTCGAGAGCGACACCTCGTCGAGTACCGCCTCGCTTGTCGCCGCGAGCACGACCGGCGGGGCACAGTCGGCCTCGACGGCCTCCAGCCACCGGCCGAGACAGAGACACCACCGGTCGCCGGGTTCCAGACCGGGAAACCCCAGTTTCGGGCGCGGGGTGACGAGGTCGTTCCCTCGCTCGCGGCTGAAGGCGAGAAACTCGGCGGTCACGGCGGCACACACCTCGTGTCGACCCCGGTCCGCGGGGTGGCTCCGGCAGTGTCCGTCACGCTCGTATCCCGTCATCGGGTCCGTGCTACACGGTTCGAGGGCCGTCCCGAGCACGCTTTTCTCGGTCACACGCTGGATTGGGTCCGGAGGCCAAAGACCGTTTGCACGGATGCCAGCATCTCCGGGAGTCAGAGAGCGCCGAGGGTGAGATTTGAACTCACGAGTCCTCTCGGAGACCTGCTCTCGAAGCAGGCGCCTTGGCCGGGCTAGGCTACCTCGGCTCGCCTTCCAGTTCTTCCGGGCCGGTATTATCGGTTTTGGTTTGCCGAGGCCCCGCCACGCTTTTGCCCGGGAGCACCGAACCACCGGACAGTGAGAGACGAGACGGGGATCAGGGAGCGCTTGCGCCAGGTTCGGGACCCCGACCTCGGGGACGATATCGTCTCGCTGTCGCTCGTCGAGGGCATCGAGATCGACGACGAGAGCGGGGCCGTCCAGGTCGAGCTCGGGTTCGGCGCGCCGTACTCGCCGGCGGAGACGGCGATGGCGGCGGAGATACGCGAGGTACTCTCGGATGTCGAATCCGGGGTCGAACTCACCGCGACGGTCCGGGAGCGCGACCCCGGGTCGGTGTTGCCGGGGGTCCACAACGTCGTCGCGGTCGCCTCGGGCAAGGGCGGGGTCGGCAAGAGCACCGTCGCGGTCAACCTGGCGGCAGGGCTCGCCGACCTGGGGGCGCGTGTCGGCCTGTTCGACGCCGACGTGTACGGCCCGAACGCCCCGCGGCTTCTCGGTACCGACAGACAGCCACGGGTGCGTGACGACGAGACGCTCGTCCCGCCCGAGGAACACGGCGTTCGGCTGATGAGCATGGAGTTTCTGGCCGGGCCGGACGACCCGGTCATCTGGCGGGGGCCGATGGTCCACAAGCTTCTCACCCGGTTCGTCGAGGACGTCGCCTGGGGGGAACTCGACTACATGGTCGTCGACCTCCCGCCGGGGACCGGCGACACGCAGCTCTCGATGCTCCAGACCGTCCCGGTGACCGGGTCGGTCGTCGTCACCACCCCCCAGACCGTCGCGGTCGACGACGCGCGCAAGGGCATCGAGATGTTCGCCGAACACGAGACACCCGTGCTCGGTCTGGTCGAGAACATGTCGGGCTTTCGGTGCCCCGACTGCGGGAGCGAACACCAGATCTTCGGCGCGGGTGGCGGCCGTGACCTCGCCGACGCGGCCGGGATTCCGTTTCTCGGCGAGATTCCGCTCGATACGACCGTCCGCGAGGGTGGCGCGGACGGCACGCCACCGGTACTCGCCGAGGGCGAGACCGGCGACCTGCTCCGGCAACTCGTCCGGCGGACCGCCGACATGCAGGGGCTCGTCCACCGCCGTGGCCGTGGAGAGTCGTCCGGTCGCCCCGGGTAGCGTTCCGAGAGCGAAACGGTTTTCGTCGGAGACCCCGCAGTACGGCACAAGAATCGTTATGCGCGCTCACTCTCGACTCCCGGAGGCGATTGTGTAGTGTCGGCGAACATCTTGGTGCCCGTCTCGTCCTCGGAGACGATGCGCAGGACCGTCGAGTACGCCGCCGAACAGGCAGCCGAACGGCTCCGGCTCGTGTACGTCCACGGCGGACGATTCGACGAGGACGACCCCGGAACCGACCACGCGGCGGCCGAGCAGGTTCTCGACCGGGCGGCGGCGTGGGCTCGTGAGTCTGCCGGCAATCTGACAGTCGAGACCGCCCACCTCGGCGGCGACCGGTACGTGTTCAGCCCGGCCGACATCGCGGCGACGGTCGCGGCCGACGCGCGCCGGCACGGTATCGACCGCGTCGTCGTCGACCCGGAGTACGACCCCGGCGTCGGCGCACCACTCGTGCGGCCGCTCGCGTCCGAACTGCACGACGAGACGTTCCGCGTCGAGGAAGCCCCCGTGAGTCGGCCGACCCGGCGTGGACCCCTGCTCGAACGGACCAGCCCCGGCGAGATTGGCGCGCTCTTCGTGCTCTCGTTTGGCTTCTACCAGGTGCTCGGCGGCAACTTCGCGTGGCTCGCCGCCGGGCCGGCCGCGATCGACTGGTTCGACGTGGTAACCGGGGCCATCGCGGGGGCGGTCGTGGCGGTCGGGCTCTCGCAGGTCACGTTCACCGGCCGTCCTGGCCGCGAATCGCTGGCGCGGCTCCTGCGACAGACCCTCTACGTGCCGTACCTGCTCGCGGCGATTGTCAGGGCGAACGTCGCCGTCGCCGCGATCATCCTCGACCCCCGGCTCCCGATCGAGCCGCGACTGGCACGGGTTCGACCGGCACTCTGGGGTGGGCTCCCGGTGACAGTGTATGCAAACAGCGTCACGCTCACGCCGGGAACGCTCTCGGTCCGTGTCGACGGCCGCCGGTTGCTCGTGCACACGCTCGTTCCCGACGCCCGCGAGGACCTGTTCGACGGGGGGCTGGAACGGGCCGTCAGGTTCGTCTTCTACGGCCGCGAGGCGTCCCAGATACCGAGTCCACGCGACCGTGGCGAGGCGGGACTGGTCACGTTCGCGGACTCGAGCGACGAGGGGGGTGAGGAGTCGTGATACCGGGGCTCTCGGGCGACCTGATAACCCAGGTGTTCGTGCTCGCGGCGGCACTGTTCATGCTGCTCGCGGTGGCGATGTTCTACCGCGCGGTCGAGGGCCCGACGACACAGGACCGTGTTCTCGCGGTGAACGTGCTCGGGACGAACACCGTGGTCGTGCTCGCCCTGCTCGGGGCGGGTCTCGGCGAGGACTCGCTGCTCGATATCGCGCTTGTCTATGCCCTGCTCAACTTCCTGATGGCGGTTGCCATCTCGAAGTTCACCGTCGAGCGGGGTGGTGTGCTGTGATCGAGACCGCCCGGACGGTCGCGATCGTCGGGTTCGTGCTCGCGGGGCTGTTTTTCAGCTTCGTCTCGACCGTCGGGGTCATCCGGTTGCCGGATATCTACTCGCGGGCACACACCGCCTCGCAGGCCGATACGCTCGGCGGCGGTTTTGCGCTGGCGGCTGTCGCGCTCGCGCTCGGGTGGACCAGCACGACCGTGAAGACTGTCCTGTTGCTCTTTTTCATCTTCGTCACCAACCCGACCGCGGCCCACGCGATTGCCCGGGCCGCCCACGAGCAGGGTATCGAGCCCTGGCGGGCCGACGACGACCGCACCGACCGCGACCTCCACGCGGCCGCGCGGCGGACACAGGTCGCCGACGGCGGCGAACCGACCGCGCCGACCGACGAGACGGGGGGTGACGAGCCGTGACGGGGCTGTTCGCGGTGGTGCTGTCCGCGTTCGTCCTGGTGACGGCACTCGCCACGGCGGCGTTCCGTGACACGCTGACTGTCATTATCGTCTTTGCGGCCTACAGCTTCGGGATGGCGCTTTTCTACGCGTTCCTGCTCGCGCCGGGTGTGGCGATGACCGAGGCCGCAATCGGGGCCGGCGTGACCACGCTTTTGCTCCTGTTGACACTCGCAAAGACCACCCACGCCGACCACGACACCCTCGTCGAGCGGCCGAGCCTTCCCGCCGTGGCCGTGTTCGGCGCGTTGCTCGCGGTCCTGCTCGCGACGGTCGGTCAGTTCCCCGATATCGGCGACCCCGGCAATCTCGTCTGGGACAACCCCGGCGTCACCCAGTACTACATCGAGAACGCGTACGAGGATACCGGCGTCCGAAACGCCGTGACGGCCGTGCTCGCGGGGTACCGCGGGTTCGACACGTTCGGCGAGGCGATCGTGGTCTTCACCGCTGGTATCGGAACCCTCATTGTTCTCCGACAGGTGGTGTTCACCCGTGAGTGACGACAGCAGCCGGGGGGGACAGGCGACCACGCTGTCCGGCTCTGCCTACGTCGAGAGCCAGATCATCATGACGACGGTCCGCATTGTCGCGCCGTTCGCACTGACCTACGGGCTCTTTCTGACCTTCCACGGGGCCGATACCCCGGGCGGGAGCTTCCAGGGTGGGGCGATAGCCGGGGCGACGGTGCTGATGGTCGCGTTCGCCTTCGGTATCGAACCGGCGCGGGACTGGCTTCGCAACCGGACCGTCGTCGCGCTCGCCGCCGGCGGCACCGCCGTGTTCGCACTCGTCGGCCTCGGTCCGATGCTCGCCGGCGACAGCTTCCTGGCACACCCGTTCTACGAGGAGCGGTTCGGAATCGACACCAAGTGGGGGTTAGAGGCGATCGAGGTCGGGGGCGTCGCACCGATTGTCGCCGGCGTCGTCGTCGGCCTGTTCTTCGTGCTCGCTGCCGGCGCTCGCGCGACAACCGAGACGACCACCCGGACTGACGGCGGGGCCCCCGACAGCGACCAGAACCCGACCGAGGAGGTGCCCGATACCGGGGGTGACCGACGGTGTTAGACCTTCTCGCAACTCGGTACACGTACGTCCTGTTCGCGGTGCTTCTGGTGGTCGGGCTGTACATGGTCGTTGTCAGCTCGAACCTGGTGAAGAAGGTCGTCGGGCTGAACCTGTTCCAGACGGGTATCTTCCTGTTTTTCGTGACGACGGCGTTCGTCGAGGACGGCTCCGCGCCCGTCATCCCGCCCGAGGCACAGGCCGGTGACCTGTACGCGAGTCCGCTGCCCCACGTCATCGTCCTGACGGCCATCGTCGTCGGGGTGGCGCTGACGGCGCTCGCGCTCGCGCTTATCGTCCGCGTGTACGACGAGTACGGCACGCTCGATGTCGAGACACTCCGCGAGTTGCGCGGTCGCGAGGGAGGTGGTGACCGGTGACCGACCTGGCGGGGCTCGCGCCGGGGCTGCTTGTCGCGGTTCCGATGCTCGCGGCAACACTGCCGCTGGCGCTCGGCCTGCGCTTCGAGCGGGTTGGCTGGCCGATCGCGGCCGTGACCCTCGCGATCGAGGCTCTTCTCGCCGCCGTTCTCGCCGCGGCCGTCTTCGTCGACGGCCGCCGGGTCGTCCACGTGCCCGGCGGCGAGACGTTCGGCCGTCGTGAGGAACAGCTCGCCTCCGGCGACGCCACCGAGGGCTTTGCCGTCGGTATCGAACTCGTCGCGGACGCGCTCTCGGTCGTGGTGGTGCTGCTGGTGGCGGGTGTCGCGCTCGCGACACTCGCGTTCGCCCGCCGTGCCGGCCCCCGGGGGAACGCCTTCTACAGCGGCTACCTGCTGTTGACCGGTGGACTCATGGGTCTTTCCCTGACCGGTGACCTGTTCAACCTCTTCGTCTTCCTGGAGATCGTCGGTCTCGCGGCCTACGCGCTCGTCGCGAGTGACCGCTCCGCGGCCTCGGCGGTCGCGGCGCTGAAGTACCTGCTCATCGGAACCGTCGGCGCGTCGCTGTATCTGGTCGGTGTCGGCTACATCTACCTCAGCACCGGCGCGCTCAACATGGTCGACGTCTCGCGCACGCTCGCCGGTGAGGTCCCCTGGGCCGAGACGATGTACGGTGACACGATGGTGATCGCCGCATTCGGATTCATCGCGGTCGGGTTGCTCACGAAGGTCGCCATCTACCCGTTGCACACCTGGCAGCCAGACGCCTACGCCACGGCCCCCGACAGCGTGACGGTTTATATCGCCGCGCTCGTCTCGACGTCGGCGGCGTACGCGCTCGCGCGCATCACCTGGAACGTGTTCACGCCGCGGTTTTTCGACGCCACCGTCGGGGCGGAGCTCGCGTTGAACGGCGTGCTCGCGCTCGCGGCGCTGTCGGTGCTCGTGGCGAGTGTCCTGGCCGCCGTGCAGCCCCGCATCAAGCGGGTGTTTGCCTACTCCTCTGTCGCGCAGTTCGGTCTCATCGTGCTCGGTATCGGGATGGCCGTCCACCCGGTGAGCGGCGAGACGGCCACGACATTCGCCGTGTACGGTGTCGTCATCCACCTTGCCGCCCACGCGCTGCTCAAGGGTGGGCTGTTCGCCACCGCGGGCGCACTCGCACAGGGAACCGGCGCACGCACCCTCCAGGAGTACGCCGGCCTGGCGAAGCGACGGCCACTGCTCGCCGGGGCGATGGCGACACTCGGGTTCGGTATCGTCGGTGTTCCGCCGACGGTTGGCTTTATCGGCAAGTGGTACCTCGCGGTGGCCTCCGTCGAGTCGGGGCTGTGGCCCGTCGTGCTCGTCATCTTCGCCAGCACGCTGTTGACGCTGCTGTACGTCGCCCGCATTCTGGAGCGGCTCTACTTCTCCCCGGCGGCCGAGTCCGCGCCCGCACGGTCCGGCGGCCTGGTCACCGACGGGGGTCGCGGACTCACTCTCGGGATGGTCGGTCTCGCGGTGGGCGCGGCCGTGGCGTCGTTCGCGCTGGGACTCGGCGGGGGCGTGCTGACAGACGCCGTCGACCCGGTCGCCGAGGCCGTCATCGAGAACGCGCCGGAGGTGGGCGGTAATGAGTGAGGTCGTCACCTCCTGGCGGCCGCTCGCGGCGGTGCTCGTGTCGGCGGTGGCTGTCGGACTCGTCGTCGCCTCTCACCGCCGGCAGAACGTCCGCGAGGCGTGGTCGGTGCTCGCCGCGCTCGTGAAGTTCGCCGTCGTCGCCAGTATGCTCCCGGGCGTGCTCGAGGGCACCGAGTTTCGCTGGTCGCTCGGGATGGTCCCCGGCCTGCGTGACGAGTTCGTTCTCGGCGTCGAACTCGCGTTGCGGGCCGATGCGCTCGGCATGCTGTTTGCACTGCTCGCGAGTTTCCTCTGGATACTCACGGCGTTTTACTGCGCGGGCTACATGCGCGGGCTGGGCGAGCCGAACCAGACGCGGTTTTTCGCGGCGTTTGCCGCCTCGCTGTCGGCAGCCATCGGCATCGCCTTCGCCGAGAACCTCCTCGTGATGTTCCTGTTCTACGAGTTACTGTCCATCGTCACCTACCCGCTGGTGGCCCACGACGAGACTGCCGAGGCCCGCGCGGCCGGCCGGAAGTACCTCGCGTACACCTTCTTCGGCGGCGGCTTCCTGGTGCTGGGTGGGTCGGCACTGACCTGGTGGCTGACCGGACAGGGCGGGGAAGCGACCCTCACCTTCGGCGAGACGGCCGACCCGCTCGCGAACGCGACCGCGGGTGACCCCTGGCTGATTCTCGCGTTCGGGATGCTCGCGCTCGGGTTCGGCACGAAGGCGGCCATCATGCCGCTTCACTCGTGGCTCCCCGACGCGATGGTCGCGCCCACGCCCGTTTCCGGCCTGTTACACGCCGTCGCCGTCGTGAAATCCGGCGCGTTCGGCGTCTCGCGGGTCGTGCTCGACGTGTTCGAGCCCTCGCTCGCGGCGGACCTGAACGTGCACATCGCGCTGGCGGGGCTTGCGGCCGTTTCGTTTCTCGCGGCCTCGTTTATCGCCCTGCGCAAGGACAACCTCAAGCGCAGACTCGCCTACTCGACGGCCTCACAGCTGTCCTACATCATCATGGGTGTTGCCCTGCTCGTGCCGGCGGGTGTCGCCGGCGGCCTGTTGCACATCCCCGCTCACGCGTTCATGAAGCTCACGCTGTTTTTCTGTGCCGGGGCCATCCACGTCGAGACCCATACCGACGACATCTCGGAGATGGCCGGTATCGGCAAGCGGATGCCGCTGACGATGGGGGCGTTTGCAATCGCCGCCGCCGGCATGGCGGGTATCCCGTTGGTCGCCGGATTCGTCTCGAAGTTCTACATGCTCGTGGGTGCCATCCAGCTGACCGACTCGCCGGTCGTCGGTGAGCCAACCGCCGCCGGCTTCGTCTTCGCGACGGCGCTCATCGTATCGGGTGTCATGAACATCGCGTACTTCTGGCCCATTGTCTACGCCGCGTTCTTCGAGAGCGAGGACAGGCACGACGCCAAGCCGCTCGTCGAGTTCGATATCGGCGGTGTTGTCCACTCGTACGGCGTGCTCGGCGGCGACGGGGTCCGCTCCGACGGCGGACACGCGGTCGAGACAGAGACCGAGAGCCCCGACGACCACGACGCCCATCACGGCGGCGCGCCGCCGGGCGGGTGGGAGCGCCGCTCACCGACCGAGGAGAGCACGTGGCTGATGCTGATGCCGATCACGGTCATCGTGACGGGCGCGGTCGTGCTGGGTCTCGTGCCCGCCGACGTGGGCTTTCTCGAACTCGCGCGTGACGTGGCCGAAGCCGCAACCGGCGGGGAGGTGCGCATCTGATGGAGCTACTGACGGTCGTGCCGCCGGCGTTCGTGGTGCTTGCGGCCGCCCTTGCGGTGATGCTGCTGCCCCGGCGGGTCGGACACCTCGTCGGCACGGCGAGCACGCTCTGGGTGGTCGCGGTCGCGCTTCTCGCACCGACCGGGGACCACTGGACGGGCACCTTCCTCGGGTTCGAGGGGGTCGTCTTCCTCCAGGTCGACGGTCTCTCGCAACTCGTCGCGCTCGCCGGCGGGATTCTCGCCACCGCGGCCGTGGGTTACGCCTACAGCAGCGAGGCACCGCGGGCGGTGACCGCGTTTGCACTCTCGTACGTCGCGGCGACGGTCGGCGTTATCTTCGCGGGTGACTGGCTGACCCTCGTGTTCTGGTGGGAGCTGATGGCCGTCACGAGCACGCTGCTTGTCTGGCACCACGGCGGCGACGCCATCCGGGCGGGCTACCGGTACGCCATCGCTCACGGTGTTGGCGGGAGTCTGGTGCTTTTCGCGGTGACCTGGCATCTCGCGGCCGGGGGCGGGCTCGCGGTCAGTGGTGGTATCGCCGCGGGGTCGGTGACACCGCTCTCGGGGCTCGGCCTCGACGCGACGGCCCCGGCGGTGCTCGCGGCCGTCGGCATCGGTGTCAACTGCGGCTTCATCGGCCTGCACACCTGGCTCCCCGATACGTACCCCCGACCACACGTGGCCGCGTCGGTCTTTCTCTCGGTGTTCACCACGAAGACCGGCGCGTACGTCCTCCTGCAGGCGTTTCCAGGCGGGTCGATGCTGCTCGCGTACATGGGCGGTGCGATGGCGGTCTACGGTGTTGTCTTCGCCCTGCTCCAGCACGATATGCGTGCCCTGCTGTCCTACCACATCATGGCACAGGTCGGCTACATGACCGCGGGGATCGGGCTGGTCGCCGCCGGGTCGAGCGCCGGGTCCGTCGGCGCGATGATGCACGCCTCGAACAACATCCTGTTCAAGGCGCTGCTGTTCATGGCCTGTGGTGTCGTCGTCTACCGGACCGGGGTGAACGACCTCTACGAACTCGGCGGACTCTGGCGGAAGATGCCGGTCGCGGCCGCCGGCTTCCTGCTCGGAGCGCTCTCGATCACCGCCGTGCCGCCGTTCAACGGCTTCGTGAGCAAGGGGCTGATTCTCGACGCCGCCGACCCGGGTGCCCCCTACACCGGCCTCACCGGCGGCGAAACCGCCGTCTACTGGCTGCTGTATCTCGGTGCCATCGGCACGTTCCTCTCGTTTATCAAGCTGGGGTACTACGTCTTCCTGCACGGCGAGTTCGACGGACAGGTGCGAGACGCGCGGGCGGGTCAGGCTGTCGCGATGCTCTCGGTCGGGGGGCTCTGTCTCGTCGCCGGCGTCCCCGGCGTCTGGCAGTGGGTTGCCGACACCGCCGTCACCGCTTCCGAGCTCTCGGCGGTCGACCAGGCCGTCCAGACGGAGGCGTTCAACCCCTACAGCACCGGTCACTTCACCGACGCCGCGGTTCTCGCGACCGTCAGTGTCGTCTCGTTCCCGGTCGTGCGGCGGGTTCTCTCCCGACTCGGTGGAGTGCCCGACATCGAGGTGGTGCTCAACCCGCTCGTCTTCCACGCCACCAGGGCGGGTGTCTACGCCGTCACGGGGGCGTTCGCGGCCGTCGACCGCGCCGGTGTCCGGGTCGTGCGGGCCTGCTACTGGGTCGGCACGCACCCGGTGGCCGCTGCCCGGCGGGCCGCTCGCAGGCTCCCCGCGAGCGTGCGACCCGCGTTCGCCGACGACCGGGCCACCGACGGTGGACAGGTCTCGCGACTCTCCCTGCGGGCTGGTATCGGCACCACGGTGCTGGTGCTGTCGGCCGTGCTGACGCTGTTCCTGCTGGTCTCACTCTGACCAGCACCCGGCCGCGTGACCGGTCGCGAGCGCGACCCCGTCGGCCGACCCCTCGGCGTCGTAGTCGAACCCGCCGACGAGCCGCCCGGCCGCCCGGAGGTTGTCGTACTCGGGCCGGCCGGTCCCGTCGAGCGGTCTGAGGTCGTCGTCGACAGACACGCCAAAGCGGGCGGCGGCGTGGCCCCCGAGCGGGTCCGGGTCGGTCCAGTCGAGGCGGTCGTCGGGGGCGGCCACGTGACAGCCAAGTCGTGGCTCGTGGATTCCGTCGCGGTCGGCGACCAGCCCCGGGCCGGCGAGGTCACCGGTCGCGAGCACGACCGACTCGACCACCCGCGACCCCTCGCCCAGTCGGACCTGCTCGATCCGCCCGTCGGCCGTCTCGACACCCGTGACCCGGTCCCGGGTCACCTCGACACCCGCTCGTTCGAGTGCGGCGTGGAGCTGTCGTTCGAGGCGGCGACCCGGCAGGCTCGGCGGGCCGACCGGCACCTCGAACACGTCGGCGTGGAAGGCCGCCTCCATCTCGGCCCGGACTGTCGCGTGCTCGGTCTCGCCGAGAACCGCGGGGACGCCGACCCGGCCCTCCGTGTCGAGTTCCGGCAGCACCCGCTCGACAAGCCGGTCACGGACCGGTTCGCCGGCGGCCTCGCCGCCTGCCAGCGCCGCCGGCGGGGCCTCGCCGTCGAAGTCGGGCAACCCGACATCGCCACTCGGGGCCTCGTCCGCGTCGAGTGCCGCCGCGAGTGTCGGCCCAGAGGGGTACTCGGTGACCGTTCCGGGGACCGTGATGGTCGACCCGGCCACCGGGTAGGGCAGTTGCTCGTCGAGTTGCGCGGCCACGAGTTCCGCGTCGAGCTCGGGGACCTGCTCGAACCCGACGAGTCGCATCGGCTCGTCGCGGCTGGCCAGCCCTGCCGCCATCGACGCCGGGTACCGCGCGGTCGGCCGGACCCGGCCGGCGGCTGTCACGACGAGCCCGTTCGCCTCGCCACCCCGGTAGTCGACCGCGTTGTCGAACAGCGAGAGCGCCGCCCGGAGCCTGTCGACGCCAAGTCGCCGGTAGGGGTGCTCGTCGGGCAGGCTCGACAGCGCATCGAGCGGCCGCGCGACCGGCCCCTCCCCCGTCCGGGCGTCGGTCGCCCCCGTGTAGCCGAGCACGTCCACGGTTCCGGGATGGCGGTCGAACCGGCTGTCGTCGACGACAACCAGTTCGACGGCCGCCCCGGTCTCCCGCGCCGCGAGCGCCGCGGTACAGCCCGCCAGACCGCCGCCGACGACCAGCACGTCGACACTCATCGTTCCCACCCGACGCGCGGACAGCAGGTCGGTCGGTCCGCCGGTTCGGCGAATCCGCCGTCGAACGCCGCGATGTCCTCGTGTCCGAGGTCGTGCTCGCGGCCCCGGTTCTCGCCCGCGTGTTGCCGGTAGGTGCGTGCCATCTCGGTCTGCTGTGGCCCGGCGACCGGGCGCTGTCCCCGCCAGCGCTCGGCGAGCAGGGCCGACCGCGCCCGCTCGACGACCGCGACCTCGTACTCGGGGTGGAGTTCGGCGGCGAGCGCGGTCCCGCACCGGCCGCCCTGGCACGCGCCCGTCGCCGCGGCGGTCCGGACCCTGAGACCCCCGAGATCAGCCTCCGCCGCCGTCTCGTCGTCGAGGGCTTCCCGCACCTCGGCGCGGGTGACCGACCGGTCGGGACACAGCACCGGGTTCTCGCCGTCGGTGTGCAAGACGGTACTGGCCCGACTGCCGAGGCGACGCTTGCCGTGTTCGTAGACATCCTCGGCGAGGCCGAACGTACCGATGGCCTGTGCGAGGTCGGGCACGTTCTCGCTACCGGGCAACACCAGGTCGTCGGTCTGACAGGCCCGTCGGATGCCAAACTCCGTACAGACCCGGTCACAGACCCGCTCGGCGACGAACCGGTGGGTCGTGACCGTCCCGCCGAACACGGTCAACAGCCCCCAGCACCCCTGCGTGTCGTGGTCGAGCACGGCGAAGTCACGACCCTCGCCGGCGTCGAATCTCGGCTCGCGGTACGCCCGAAGCGCCCGCCCCACGTCCGGAACCGTCGGCGCGAGCGACGCCTGGAGTGCATCGACCGCCCGTGGTTCCGGTATCACCCCCTCACCACCCGCGGCGCGCCCGTCAGCGAGGAGTGTCCGCCCCCCGACCGGAACCACGCTCGCGGCGGGTGGGCCGTCGGCCGGGCGTGTCACCGCGGTCTCGACCGGCCGCCCGTCGCTGACGACCCGCACCGTCCGCTCGCGGGCGGGCACCGAGCAGTCCGCCAGGGCCACGACCCGACCCGCGTCGGCACCGGCGGCGTTGACGACGTAGTCCACGTCGACCTGGTCGGTGCTTGGCTCGACCGTCTTCCCGCTGTCGTCGTGCTCGCGGCCGTACGCGTCGGGGAGTGAGCCGACCCTCGACCTGTCGCTGTCTGTCGCGGAAGAGTCATCCTCGTCGGACACGTCGGCGGCGGTGTCACCGGGGTCATCAGCGCACCCGGGTGGCTCCGACCGGAGCGACACCCCGTCGACGACCCCACTCTCGACGCGGATGTCGGTGACACGGGTCCGTGGTCTGATGTCGGCACCGTACTCGCTGGCGTCGCGGGCGGTGGCAACTGTCAGCAGCGACGGGTCGATCGCCGCGTCCGGCACCGCGAGGGCGGCCGCGACACCCTCCCACAGCCCCGGTTCGCGCTCCCGGAGTTGCGCCCCCGTGTACCGACGCGCCGTTATCGAGCAGTCTTCACAGGCCGCCTGCACCCCGTCGAGGTCGTCCGCGACGAGGAGGCCGCCGGTGTCCTCGACACAGTGGTCGGCGATCTCGAACAGCGTGCGGTTCTCGGCGAGACACCGCTTCGCGTAGGCGGGGTCGGCCCGGGCGAACTGCGCGCCGCTCGCCAGCAGGGCACCGGTTCCCCCGAGTTGTGGGCTCGCAAGCGGGCCGGGGGTGGCGAGTGTCACGTCGAGCCCCCGAATCGCGAAGTCGCGGGCGAGCCCCGCCCCGAGCGGGCCACCGCCGACAACCAGGACGTGTGGCGTGTATCCCATCTACTCCCCCGTGAGGTAGCCCGTTACTTATGCCCCCCGGTGCGCGAGGCCGAACAGGAGGTCCGGACCGCCGAGCACGTCGACCAGTCCCAGGACGACGACGACTGCCCCGACGACCACCGTGAGCAGTCGCACCCGATAGACGAGTCGGCCCCGGTCGGCCGGGAGTGACTCCGCGAGACCGCCGAGTCCGAACACGACCGCAACGAGCAGTGCAAACAGGTCGACGGTCCCGTCGACGGCGAGTCCGACGGCCGTTAGCAGGGCGAAAAGCCCCGCACTGCCGAGCCAGAGGAGGTTCTGTGGCCGTCCGTCGGGGTCCCGCGACAGGTCACCGACGACGCGGTCGAGCATCGAGGGTCTATCGCCCATCGAACCGTGGTTTCGTCCCCGGTGAGTATGACGGCTACGGTCCCACGCCGGACACCTCGTAGTGGTTACTGCGACCCCGTACCGGTACGACCGTCCATCGTCGGGCGGTCGATACCGGACTGACTCGCACGAATCAGTATCAGCCCTCGCCATCTGTGAGCAGTGGGTCGAGGAACTCGTCGGCGACGGTGTAGGGGTCGGTCTCGCGGTCGACCACCCGCTCGACGGCCGCGTCGAGACCACCCTGCCGGTCGAGTTCTTCCGCGAGCGCCTCGTTCAGGTCCTCGCGCAGCAGGCGACGGATCTCCGCGGCGAACCGCGCCCGCTCGGTCCGCTCTCGCGCGCCCGACCCGTCGAGAAACCTGGCGTGGTCCCGGAACGCCCCGAGGAGGGCCTCGATGCCCTCGCCCCCGCTCGCGACCGTCTCGACGATGACCGGGTCCCACCCCGCCCCGTCCCCCGACGGCTCGAACCCGTCGACGGCTCCACCGGGGCCGTGGTGACCAGCCCCGTTGCGGTCGTGGTCGAGGGCCTCGCGCAGCTCCCGGACGGTCCGGTCTGCGCCCGACAGGTCCGCCTTGTTGACGACGAACACGTCACCGATCTCGAGGATACCCGCCTTGAGCATCTGCACGTCGTCACCACTCCCCGGTGGGACGAGCACCGCCACCGTGTCGGCGGTTCTGACGATATCGACCTCGTTCTGTCCGGCACCGACCGTCTCGACGAGAATCCGGTCCTTGCCGAACGCGTCGAGTGCCTTCACCGCGTCGGCGGTGGCCGTCGAGACCCCGCCAAGTCGCCCGCGGGCCGACATCGACCGGACGAACACGTCCATGTCGCCGACTGTCGAGCCCATCCGGATCCGGTCGCCGAGCACCGCCCCGCCGGTGAACGGCGAGGACGGGTCGACGGCCACGACACCCACCGTGAGCCCCTGCTCGCGGTACGCCGCCGCGAGCCTGTCGACGAGCGTGGACTTGCCCGACCCCGGCGAGCCGGTGATACCAACGATCTCGGCCCCACCGGTGTGCTTGTGCAGGCCGGCAACCAGGTCGCGGTAGCCCGACTCGCGGTTCTCGATTATCGTGATAGCACGCGCGAGCGCCCGGTGGTCGCCCGCGAGCACGTCCTCAACGAGTGGGTGCCCGCTCATCGGTCGGGGGCGTGCTCGCGGATGTACGCGACCATCTCGTCCGTCGAGGCACCGGGGCCGAACACCCTGGCGAGCCCCGCATCGAGAAGCGGCGGCCGGTCCTCCTCGGGGATGATACCGCCGGCGACGACAAGGGTGTCCGCGAGCGCGCCGTACTCCGCGAGCCCATCGAGAATCTCCGGAATGAGGGTGTCGTGGGCACCCGAGAGAATCGAGATGCCGAGCACGTCCACGTCCTCCTGAACCGTCGCCTGGACGATTTCCTCTGGCGCGCGATGTAACCCGGAGTAGATGACCTCGAAGCCGGCATCCCGGAGTGCCCGCGAGATGACGTGTGCCCCCCGGTCGTGACCGTCCAGCCCGACCTTCGCAACCAGACACCGGGTCTGCCGTTCCTGCTCGACGCTCATACCACCTGTAGCGGCCCGGACTGTTTCGGCCTTTCGGTCACCCGTCCCCCGGGAGCGCCCGGCGGACGCCGAACCGGTGCCGGAGTTTATGAGGGATGCCGGGTCCAGACACCTCGTGTTCCGACCGCTCGTGCTCGTGGCGGCGCTCGTCGTGGCCTGCTGTCTCGCGGGTGGCGCTGTTGCCGAGACCACCGAGCCACGGGTGGTCGAACTCTACCCGAACCCGCCGACACACGGCGACCCCGGCGAGTTCGTGACCGTCGACCTTCCGCCGGATGCCAACCTCTCGACGTACGCGCTCGCCGACGACCACACGACGGTCCCGCTCTCGCCACGCGAGGCACCCACGGCCGGGACGAACGTCACCGACGCCGTCGTGACCGACCCCGAGGCACTCGCCGGACAGACGGTGACGTTCTCGACGGACGCGGGGCTGACGGCGTGGCTGACCGACCGGACCGTCGCGCCGCTCGCGCCCGACCTGCAACTCGCGGACCGCGGGGACACGATTCGGCTCCGGCGCGACGGCGAGGTGGTCGACGAGGTGGCGTACGGCCGCGCGACCGAGGGTGAGGTCTACAACGCGAGCGCCGACGGCTGGCACCCCCTCGGCGCGACCGACCGACCGGTCGTGACCGCCGGCCCGGGCGAGGTCGAGGCGTTTGCCCTGCCGGACGAACCGGACCGGGCGGTCGATTTTCTCCGGTCGGCCGACCAGCGGGTCCTGCTCGCCGGGTACACCGTCTCCTCCAACCGGGTCGTCGACGCGCTCGTGGAGGCAACCGACCGCGGTGTCACCGTCGAGGTACTCGCGGACGGGTCGCCCGTCGGCGGGATGACCGGTGACGAGGCCGCGGCGCTGTCGACCCTCGACCGGGAGGGCGTGACCGTGCGCGTGATCGACGGCGACCGGGCGCGGTACCGGTACCACCACGCGAAGTACGCCGTTGTCGACGACCGGGCGCTGGTGACGACCGAGAACTGGAAACCCGCGGGCACCGGCGGCCGGTCGAGTCGGGGGTGGGCGGTCGTGGTCGACCAGCAACCCATCGTCGAGGGACTCGTCGACACATACCGCGCCGATACCGACTGGGTCGACGCCGTCCCCTGGGACGAGCACGACCCGACGCTGGTCGACGGCGACCAGGCGACCGGAACACACCCCCGGGCGTTCGAGGCCGAGCGCCTGCCCGTCGAGGAGACGGAACTGCTCGTCGCACCGGACAACGCCGACCGCGAGATACGCGACCTGATAGCCGACGCCGAGCGGTCGCTCGATCTCAAGCAGGTCACCGTCGGCGACCGCTCGTTCCCGCTCCTGCAGGCGGTGCTCGACGCCGCGCGCCGTGGTGTTGAAGTCCGGGTCCTGCTGTCGAGCGCGTGGTACGTCGAGGCGGAGAACGAAGAACTCGCCGCGTGGCTCCGCGAGCAGGCCCGGGTGGAGGACCTGCCACTCTCCGTTCGCCTCGCCGACCCCGACGGAGCCTTCGAGAAGGTGCACGCGAAGGGTCTCGTCGTCGACGACGAGCACACCCTCGTCGGAAGTATAAATTGGAATAATAATTCTGTCGGGAACAACCGCGAGGTCGCGCTCCTGCTGTCGGGTGAGGCGGTCGCCGAGTACTTCGGCGCGGTCTTCGACGCCGACTGGCAGGACGAGGAGCGTGACGACCGGGAACTCCCTGCTGGCCTCGGTCTCGTCGTTCTCGCCGGTGCGGTCGCGTCGATTCTCGCCGCGAAGCGCATCCGGTTCGGCGACTCCTGATACCTCCACGGGCACGACCGCTCGCCGGACTCTCGACCGCGGTTCACCGACCCGTCGACCGTTTCCGAGAGTGGAAATACCATCTCTCGCATATTACGATGGGGTTAATACAGTTCGGCTCGTACATCCACACGAACATGGACGACCTGACAGGATTCCAGCGCGACATCCTCTACATCGCGGCTGGCCTCGACAGACCGCACGGACTGGCGATCAAGGAGGAACTCGAGGACTACTACGAGTCGGAGATACAGCACGGCCGACTCTATCCCAATCTCGACACGCTCGTCGAGGAGGGGTTCATCGACAAGGGTGAGATCGACAAGCGAACCAACTCCTACACCCTCACCGACGAGGGGTACGAGGTCCTGCAGCGGCGCAACGAGTGGGAGAGACAGTACATCGAGGCCTGAGTGCCGGGTACGGCGTCGCGCCGACCGGCCATCCGTACTACCGATTCGGGTCCGGCGAGAGACCGCTCGTCGTCCTCACCGGCGTGCTCGACGCTCTCGGCCCGTGGCGCGACCCCGGCCGGGTGACCAGACGCCTCCTCGCGGACTACTACTTCCGGGCGTACCGCGAGTTCGACGTTCGGGTGGTCGCGCGCCCGCCTGGCCTGTCATCCGACGCCGACGCCGCGTCGATTGCCGCCGGGTACGCCGACGCGCTCGCGGCGGTCGGGCCGGCGACCGTCCTCGGCGTGTCACTCGGCGGGGCGGTTGGCGCACACCTGGCCGCCGAGACGGACCTGGTCGACCGACTCGTGCTGGTGAGTTGTGGCGCGGGCCTGGGACCGTACGGCCGCCAGACCGTCTCACGCTGGCGCGACCTCGCGGCGGCCCGCCGTTACCGCACGCTTCACCTCGATTTCGTCCGGTCGGTGTATGCCGGGTGGCGGCGTCTCGTCCTCCCGCCGCTGTACCGGGTCGGCGCGCCCGTGCTCCCCGAACCGACGGCCCACGGCGACATCGAGCGGTCGTGTGCAGCGATGCTCGGATTCGACGGGGCGGTTCTCTCCGAGGTGTCGGTTCCGACGCTGGTCGTCGGCGGCCGTCAGGACCCGCTCGTCCCGGTCGACAGCCAGCGCGGGGCCGCCCGCCGACTCGATGCCCCGCTGGCGCTTCTCCCGGGCGGGCACGGCGTCTACGAAGAACAGCGTTCGTCGGTCGCCGAGGTCGTCCGCTCCTTTCTGGAGGGTGATCTCGGGAACTGACCTGACCGGTTCGGTGCTCGACCGGGTCGTGGGTCGGTCGCGGGAACCCGGGGGTCAGATGTCGATCCCGTAGAGCGAGCCGAACTTCTCGCGGGCGTACTCGAGGAAGTACTCGGCGGTCAGGTCCTCGCCGGTTGCCGACCGCACGAGTTCCGGCGTCGTGTACCGGCAGCCGTGCTGGTGGATTTCCTCGGTGAGCCACGTCGCGAGCGGATCGAACTCGCCGGCCTCGATGCGGTCGTCGAGCGGCCCCAGGTCGCGCTCGGCGGCCGCGAATACCTGAGCCGCGAGCACCGACCCCAGCGAGTAGGTCGGGAAGTACCCGAAGGCCCCGTTGGCCCAGTGGGTGTCCTGCAGGCAGCCCTCGGCGTCGTCGTCGGGCCGGACTCCCAGGTACTCTGCCATCCTGTCGTTCCAGACCGCGGGCACCTCGCTCACGTCGAGGTCACCGCGCACGAGGTCGCGCTCGATCTCCCACCGGAGCACGATATGCAGGTGATAGGTGAGTTCGTCGGCCTCGACCCGGATGAGGTTGTCGTGGTGGACGCGGTTCGCGGCCTCGTAGAGTTCCTGCGGACCGGCCGTAACATCCAGGTGTTCCTGCACCGTCGGGGTGAAGAGTCGCCAGAACGGGAGCGACCGGCCGACGTGGTTCTCCCACAGGCGGGACTGTGACTCGTGGACGGTCATGTCCCGGGCCGTGCCAAGCGGCGTGCCGTAGGCCTCGTCGGGCAGGCCGAGCGTGTAACTCGCGTGGCCAAACTCGTGGATCGTCGAGCCAAGCGCATCGAGCGGGTCCGTCGGCGGGAACCGCGTGGTGACCCGGGCGTCGAACTGCGTTCCGGTCGAGAACGGGTGTTCCGCGGTGTCGAGGCGGCCGCGGTCCCAGTTGTACCCGAGGGTGTCGAGCGCGTCCCGGGCCAGTGCCTCCTGGCTGTCGGCGTCGTAGGTCCCCTCGAACGGGTCGGCCAGGTCGGCGTCGCTGTCCGCGATGGCGTCGATAAGCGGTGGCAACGCCTCCTGTAACTCCTCGAGCACGGCCTCGATATCGGCAAGCGGGATGTACGGCTCGTAGTCCTCGACAAGCACCGCGTAGGGGTCACGGTCGGGGTCGATCGCCTCGGCGTAGGACCGCCGCAGGTCGACCAGTTCGGCCAGGCTCTCCTCGAACTGGCCGAAGTCGGCGTCGGCTTTCGCCTGCTTCCAGACCGTGTGTGCGTTGGCCTGTGTCTCGGTGAGTTGCTCGACAAGCGCGTCCGGCACGCGCACGGCACGCTCGTGATCGCGACGCACCTCACGCACGACTGCCGCCCGGTCGCCCTCGACGCTTCCCGCCAGGTCGTCGAGCCAGTCCCCGAGGTCGTCGTCGGTCAGCAGGTCGTGTGTGACCCCCGAGAGTGCCGCGGACTGTTTCGCCCGTGCCGGGGTTCCCGCCTCGGGCATCGTCACCCGCTGGTCCCACCCGAGAACGCCCGCGGCGTCCCCCAGGTAGTGGTAGCGCTCGACGTGGTCGATGAACTGCTCGTAGGTGTCGTCCACGGACTGTTCTGTCGCCATACCGCCGGTTGGGACACGGGCACAATCAACGCACCGGTCTCGAGCCGTGCGAACCCGCGAGCGCCAACAGCAGGCCCGTCAGCGTTAACCTCCCGCCGGTTCGAGAGACGGTATGCTCTCGTTTGTCGGCCTGGGGCTGTACGACGAGCGGTCAATCACGCTCCGGGGGCGAGACGAACTCCGGGCGGCAGAGCGGGTCTTCGCCGAGTGGTACACCAGTCGTCTCGCCGGCGCGAGCCTGGCCGACCTCGAATCGGCACACGGGGTCGATATCGAGCGCCGCGAGCGGGCGGGGGTCGAGCGGGACCCGGAGCCGATACTCGCGGCCGCCGAGAACGGACGGGCCGCCTTCCTGGTCGGCGGTGACCCGATGGTCTCGACGACCCACGTCGACCTGCGCTTGCGCGCCCGCGAGCGGGGTATCGAGACCCGCGTCGTCCACGGGACAACCGCACAGACAGCCGCGAGTTCGCTCACCGGCCTCCAGAACTACCGCTTTGGCAAGGCCACCACGCTCCCGTTTCCCGACACCCACGGCGGGGTTCCCGAGAGCGTGCTCGACACTATCCGAGGCAACCGCGAGCGGGGGCTGCACACGCTCGTCTACCTGGATATCGACGCCGCCGGCGAGCGGTTCATGACCGGCGACACCGCGGCGGGTCTGCTGGCGGACCACCTCGACGACCCCGCGGTGGTGGTGGCGCGGGCGGGGAGTGACGACCCGACTGTCCGGGCCGGTCGCTTCGAGACCCTCGCGTCGGCGTCGCTCGGCCCGCCACTGCATCTGCTTGTCGTCCCCGGCGAGTTGCACCCCATGGAGCGGGACGCGCTTGCCGCGTTCGGAGGGGCACCGGAGGACTCTTTCGGGTGAGCGAAGATTCCGATGTCACCTGGTGTCTCGAAGAACTCCCGACAAAATCTCCCGTGAACACGGCACAGGTCCCGACAGAACCGCCACAAATATAGCGAGCGTCCTGGCGGAGTCCTGCGCGAGCGAAGCGAGCGCAGGGCACGCCAGGACCGAACGACGCAGCGAGTGCTGAGCGAAGCGAAGCACTCGCAAGGAGTGAGCGTCCTGGCGGAGATTTGAACTCGCCGAGACGGTTGTGCTCGTCGCTTCGCTCCTGCGCGCACTGCGACTCGCCTGCTCAAATCTCCGCTGCGTCGCTTCCTGCAGCACGCACCGCTCGCTCCGCTCGCGGTGTTGTGCTGCAGAGAAGCGTCCTGGCGGAGATTTGAACTCCGGTCCCTGGCTCCGCAAGCCAAGAGGATAGTCCACTACCCTACCAGGACTCACCTACTGTAGACGGCATCCGGCTAAAGGGGTTACGATTGTGCCGCCCGACAGAACCTCCGGGAACGGGACCGGTCCGGGCACCGCGTGACCACGGACGGGGCGAGGAAAACCAGTACACTTATTATCGATACTGGTCACCATTGCATATGGAGTGGGGTGTTAGCACGGAAAGTGGACTGCCAGAGACTCACGACGCCGTGAACGTCCTGTTACTCACCCCCGAGGACGAGTTGGTACCACGATTCGACCCGTTCACGCAGCACTCGCCGTCGGACACGAACGTCCTCGCGGTCACCCGCCGGAACCCGACGGCGTGGGTGGGCGACTGGGAGAGCCACGTCGGCGAGGGCCCGAACGCGGGCGGACTGGTCGCGATCGGCGCATCCGGGGACGAACCTCGCCACGATGGCTGGCGTGTCAGCACGGTCAAACACCCCGGTGACCTCACCGGTATCGGCATCGAGTCGAGTGAGATGCTCTCGACGCTGTCTGTCTCGGGTCGGGAGCTGGTCGCCAGCTTCGATTCGGTGACCACGCTGTTGCAACACGCCGACCTCCAGCAGGTGTTCCAGTTCCTCCACGTCGTCACCGGACGCGTCTCGAGCGCCGACGCGCGCTGTTACTACCACCTCGACCCCACGGCCCACGACGACCAGACGATGGCGACCCTCGCCGGACTGTTCGACGCCACCCTGGAGTGGGACGACCGGCGGTGGGTCCGCGACAGGTGAGGACGTGCTCGAAGCCGATGACAACCCATATTCGAGCGTGGTGACAACGCCGTCGTATGCACGTCGTGGTCGGCGGTGCGGCCGGCGGTATCGGGAGTCGTGTCGCCCGACAACTGGCCGAGGCGGGACACAGCGTCGTCGGACTGGACCGCCACGCGCCCGGTCTCGAGGGGGTCGAGACACACACCCTCGACCTGACCGACGAGACCGCGGTCGGCGATGTCGTCGCGGGTCGGCGGGTCGACGCGGTCGTCGCCGCGGCCGGGTGGTACGAGATCGCCGCGCTCGAGGACTGCCCGCCGGCGGAGTTTCGCCGCCACCTCGAGGCCAACCTCCTCACCGCACACACACTCGTCCACGCGACACTCCCCTCGGTACGGCGTCGGCGCGGGCGGGTCGTGCTCGTCGGGTCGACTGTCGGGAGTGTTCCGCTGCCGTACCACGGGGCCTACAGCACGGCAAAGGCTGGTCTCGGCGGATACGCCGACGCCCTGCGCCGGGAACTCCGGCCACGCGGGGTCGGGGTCACGCTCGTCGAGCCCGGCCCGGCGCGAACGGGGCTGAACGAGCGCGCCGCGCGGGCAAAGCGCGGAGCCGACAGCGCGTACGCGGCCGTCTACGAGCAGTTCCGCGACTACAGCCCCCGGAGTGTCGCCCCCGAGACCGTCGCGTCGCGCGTCGTCGCGGCGGTGACCGAAGAGGACCCGCCCGCCCGTGACCGGGTCGGCCGGCGCGCGCGCTGGCTCCCGCGACTCGCGACGCTTCTCCCGACCGGTATCTTCGACCGTCTCGTCCGCGCGGGCCTCCCCGACGGCGTGCTCGGTCGCATCGTCGACAGGTGACCACACCGGCGGCCGTGATAGTGGTTACTGCGACCCCGTACCGGTACGACCGCCCATCGTCGGGCGGTCGATACCGGACTGACTCGCAAGAATCAGTATCAGTCAGCAGTCACCTGCAGCGCGGGCACCTCGATCTCGCCGGCGTCGAGTTCAGCCTCGACCTCGCGGGCGGCGGTGACGAGGTTGTCCATCTTCGCGTAGGCCACCTCGCGGTCGAGCAGTTTCAACCCACAGTCCGGGCTGACGGTCAACTGGTCCGGCGGGACCACCGACAGGCCACGCTCGATATTTGCCTTGATCTCCGCGACCGACTCGACGGTCGCGTCGTGGGCGTCGACGACACCCAGCCCGAGGTCCTTGGTGAACGCCGGCGTCTCGAACACGTCGAGTTGCTCGTAGTCGCCGTTGCAAAGCTCGATGTCGAACTCCTCGACCGGAAAGTCGAGGATCTCAGGATAGATGCGGGAGTAATCGCCGTAACAGACGTGCAGGCCGACCCGGACATCGTCGGGCACGTCGGCGACGATCCGGTCGAGACACTCCCCGACGAGCGCGTGGTCGTCGGGTGTCGTCGCCAGCGCGGGCTCGTCGATCTGGATGTACCGTGCGCCCGCGTCGACGAGCGCCTGAATCTCCTCGTTGACGAGCTCGGCCAGGTCGTGTGCGAGGGCCGTCTCGTCGCCGTAGACCTCGTCGAACGACCACCGGGCGAGCGTGTACGGGCCGGTGATCGGCACCTTGACCGGTCGGGTCGCCACGTCCGAGGTGAACTCGTACTCCGAGACCAGCCACTCCTCCCCGTAGCCAACCTCGTCGACGACACTCGGCTTGTCGAAGTAGTTGTGACCCCACACCTTCACCGGGCCGTTGAACTCGTAGCCGTCGATGCGGTCGGCGAAGTACTCGACCATCTCGGTACGCCGCATCTCCCCGTCGACGACGACATCCAGGCCGGCGCGCTCGTGCTCGCGGGTTATCAGCCGCGCGGCGTCATCTTTGGCCTCCTCGAAGTTTTCGGTGTCGAACCCGCTGTCTGGCTTCTCGTGGAGGTCGTAGGCCCGATGGAGCCAGGTCGGCTTCGGGTACGACCCGACGACCGTCGTCAGCAGGAAGTGGTCGTTGTCGTGGTTCGGCGGGCGGAACTGCGCTCGGGTCACGCGACCACCTCCTGTCGGGCGACGGCCCCGAGCGTGTCGAGTGTCTCCTCGAACCGGTTGACCGGCAGGTAGAACAGCCCGGTGTTCGTCGTCGCGTACACGCGGCCGACCTCGGGGGTCTGCCTGTCGAACCGGTCGACCCGCTCGCGGATGGTGTCGGGCGATTCGACGCGCGTGTTCTGTCCGTCGACGACGCCCAGCGCGACATCGTCGGGCGTGCCGTACTCCTGTGCGTTGTAGACGTTGGCGTCCGGTTCGGACACGAGGTCGAACCCGAGCGCGTCGATGTCGGCGTCCATCACGGACGCGTAGGTCTTCTCGGGGAGCGCACCCCAGTAGGGGTAGACGACCACGTCGGCCTCGACCGCGTCGGCGACGGTGTCGATGGCCGCCGGCAGGCGCTCGTGTGTGTCGTCCTCCGGCGGGTCGGTCACCAGCGACGGGTCGAGCAGAAAGAGCGTCTCGATGGCGGGGAACTGCTCGGCCTCACCGGCGAGAAACGCCGCGACGGCATCCAGAAACGCCGCCTCGTCGCCGTAGTACTCGTCGGTCGCCAGCTCCGCGAGCGAGTACGGCCCCGGCAACACCGCCTGGAGGGAGTCAGCGTGTTCCGCTGCGGCGGTCAACTCCGCGGCCACGTCACCATCGGGGGTTAACTCCCCCGTCACGACGGGCTCCCGGTAAAAGTTGTTGTTGTCGTAGTACCGGACGAGCCCCCGCGTCTCGACGCTGTCGTGGACCGCGAGCGGGTGAGCGAGCATGTCGTCCCAGCGGGCCTGTCCCTCGACGACCCTGTCCAGCCCCGCCGTCTTCTGGCGGGCGATGAGTTCCTCGCGGACCGTCGCGTACGTCTCCGATACGGCCGACCCCTCGGTTCCGTCGACGAGATCCTCCTTCTGGTTGCCCTTTCTCTCCCGCAGGTCCTCCTTCGCCCAGTCCGGAAGCGGGTACAGGCCGGGCGTCGTCGATACGATGTCTGGCATACCCCACCGTAACGGATGACTCGACTTAATATTTTCCACTCGCTGATTCGTGAGGGTTATCGCCGGTCAGTCGGAACCGGGGGCCAGTTCGAGGACGAGCAGGCGCTCGAACGGGTGAGACTCCGCGGCGGCGATTCGGCTGTCGAGACCGGCGTCGGCGGCAGTCTCGCGGACCACGTCGGGGTCAGTCAGCGAGGAGACGAGCACGAGCGCCCGGCCGCCGGGGGCGAGCACCCGCGGCAGGGCGGGCAGAAGGCGGTCGACGACCGCCCGGCCGTCGGGCCCACCCGAGAGCGCCCGCTCCATCGGGTCGCCCCACTCCTGCTCTGGCGGGGTCGGCAGGTAGGGTGGGTTACAGACAACCAGGTCGAACACGCCGGAGCGGAACGGCCCGAGCAGGTCGGCGCGAACGGTCCGGACACCCGCCTCGTGGGCCTGCCGGCAGGCCGCGGGGCTGATATCGGAGCCGACAACACGCGCCGGTGTCGCCTCCCGCAGTCGGGCCGCGACGTATCCCGACCCGGTTCCGACATCGAGGACCCGGTCGCCCGCGTCGAGGTCCGCGTCGACGGCCGTCTCCGCGAGCAACCGGGAGTCCTCGGCGGGCTGGTACACCGTCTCGATATCCCGCAGCGTGGCGAGTTGTGGCCTGTCCTCGGGGGTCTCGTCTGTCATCGCATGTTGTGCGGGCGGTCACATCGCGTCGTGGTCGGGGTCACGCGACCGGCTCCCCGGGGTCGCCGTGCTTCCAGGCGAGTCGGGCGAGGCGGGCGAAGGTCGCGGGGGCGAGTTCGCCGGGTCGCCTGTCCATCGTCCTCTCGTCGGCGGCCGCGACGACCGCGTCCGGGTCACCGAGCCCCGACATGTGTGCGGTGTTGCGGATTGCGTTGCGTGTGGTCTTTCGCCGCTGGCTGAACACCGCGCGCAGGAAGTTCCCGAAGAACGTCTCGTCGGGAACCTCGTAGTCCGGGTCCCGCGGGCGTGCCCGGACGACGGCACTCTCGACCGCGGGCTGTGGGTCGAACGCCGCCGGCGGAACGATCTCGACAACCTCGACCGCGGCGTAGTGGCCGGCGGTCACCGAGAGGCGGCCGTACGCGTCTGTTCCGGGCTCGGCGGCCATCCGCTCGGCGAACTCCCGCTGGAAGGTCGCCACCAGCGGCCGGCCCTCGGGTAGCAGGCGGAAGACGAGTTCGCTCGACACCCCGTACGGCGGGTTCGACACCGACGCGGTGTAGGCCGGCAGGTCGACTTCCAGGGCGTCCCCCTCGACGACGGTCAGTCGGCCGGTCTCGCGGGCGTCCGCGAACTCCTCGCGCAGGAACGCCACGAGCCGGGGGTCTCGCTCGACGACGACCACCTCGTCGGCAACCGCAAGCAGGCGGTCGGTCAGTCCGCCGGTTCCGCCGCCGACTTCGAGCACGGTCGTGGTATCGAACCCGGCGTCGGTCGCGTACCCGGGCAGTCGGTCGAGCACCCGGTCGTCGACCAGGAAGTGCTGGTCGGCGGCGGGGTTCCCGCCGATGCCGGCGCGGGCGCGCAACGCATCCGGGTCCCGGGAGCCGTGTGGGCCGCCTGACGCGCCGGCGGGCCTGTCCTCGCGGCCGCCCATCAGCTTCCCTCGCCGGTGAAGATGCGGTACTTCAGGTCGGACTCGCGGATCTCCTCGACGATCCGCTCGGCGAGCACCTCGCGGGGGCTGTGGAGCCCGTCGATGCGCGCCTCCAGGTCCTCGAAGCTCTCGAACGGGCGGCGCTTGCGGGCGTCGAGAATGTCGTTGCGGAGTTTCTTCCCGATGCCGGGAAGCAGGTTGAGCTGGTGGAGCCGGAGCGTGATGGGCTGGGCGTCGTTGTAGACCGCGACGAACCGCTTCTCCTCGGCCGCGACGAGTTCCTCGACGACGTACTCGAGTTCGCTTCTCGCCCCGCGGGGCAGGTCCTCGTAGTCGATCTCGGTCGTGCGCCCGACCTCCGGGCTGTTGTAGAGGTCGAGCCGGTCGCCGATGGAGACCGAGACCTCGTCGAGTGTGAGCTCGTAGAGGCTGAAATCCGCCGTGTCCAGCACGAACGCCAGCGGCTCTTTCTCGTACTGCGGGCGGTCGTCATCTGCCCGGCCGTGTGGCAACACGTCCAGCACCACCGCTGTCTCGGCTGTCGTCTCGTCGCTTTCGTCCCCGGTCATACCTCGACGTACGGTGACCGGTCACGTGAATGTTTGGCCCCGCCTCGACGGTGGTCCTGCCGTGTGTTACCTCGTCTCACGAAAGATTCAATACGAACCGCCAACAAGCAACAACTGGACGCGAGGTGTCGAGCAATGCCACTGCCGACAACTCCAGACTCCTGGCTCGAACAGTTCGACCTGCCCGCCAGTCCGTTCGGGACAGGTCGTGGCAACTACGAACTGTACGAGGAGGACGACGCGTTCACGCTCAGCGTCGAGATGCCGGGGTTCGACACCGACGACATCTCGGTCGCCTGGGACGACGGTGTCCTCAACATCTCGGCCGAGCGCGAAGACGACCAGCGCGGCGAGTTCCGGACCTACCACCAGCGGTTCCGGTTCCCCAGCGAGGTCGACGCCGACGCGATAACCGCCGAGTACACGAACGGCGTCCTGGAGGTGACCCTCCCCACCGAGGCGACAATCACCGGCCGCGAGATCGAGGTCCAGTGACGGTCTGACCCGTCGCGCCGGACCGACGGGTTTTGTACCCGGCGACCGTACCGGCGGGTATGAGCAACACCGCCGAGCGGGTCGCGCTCGCGTGTCCGGCCTGTTCGCCGGGCGAGCAGACCGTCCACGAGGTGCTGAGCCCCCGCGGGACACCGACAGTCCGCTGTACGGACTGTAGCCACGTCCACAGGACCGACATCCCGGAGACGGGGACGGTCACGCGCAGTGTCGTCGTCTCGCAGGACGGCGAATCGTTCTCGACGTCGGTCGAGGTGCCGGAAGACGAGCAGCTCGCGGTCGGCGAGGAGTTTCTCGTCGAGACCGACGAAGCCATCATGACGGCCCGCATCACCAGCCTGGAACTGGACGAGGGCCGCGCCGAGGAGGCCGCCGCGGGCGCGGTCGAGACAATCTGGACCCGCGCGGTCGGAAACGTCAGCGTCCGGACGACAGTCCACCCCAAGTCCGGCGAGCACGACCAGACGCGGGCGACGAAGCTCCAGGTCCCCGGGGACTACGAGTTCGTCGTCGGCGGGACGGAGGAACTCGGCGGCGAGGAGTTCACCGTCGAGGGGCTGCACCTCCGCGAGGACGCCCGCGGCTACGAGCACGACAAACTCGACCACGACGGTGACACTGCCGTCGCGAAGGACATCAAGCGGCTGTACGTCCGCGACGAGTCGACCAGCGCCTGGTCGGCGTGGTAGAATGGACCCGGCGGTCGCTCGCGACCGACTCGTCGACCGACTGCGCGAGCGCGACGACCTCGGTGAAGCGACCGTGGCGGCGATGCGCGCGGTCCCGCGACACGCCTTCCTCCCCGAGTCGCGCCGCGCGGACGCCTACCAGGACCGGCCGCTCCCGATCGGCGCGGGACAGACGATAAGTGCCCCGCACGTTGTCGCGCTCGTGACCGACCTGCTCGAACTCCGGGACGGCCAGTCCGTCCTCGAGATCGGGACCGGCTGTGGCTACCACGCCGCCGTCACGGCCGAGGTGGTCGGCCCGGCGAACGTCTTCTCGGTCGAGTACCACGCGGACCTCGCAGAGCGCGCCCGCGAGACCCTCGCTGCGACCGGCTACGGGGCCGTGTCGGTCCGGGCCGGCGACGGCAAGCAGGGCTGGGCCGACCACGCCCCCTACGACCGGGCGTACCTGACCTGTGCCGCCCCCTCGTTTCCCGACAGGGTGGTCGACCAGGTTCGGCCCGGCGGACTCCTGGTCGGGCCGCTCGGGACCGACCGGCAGGTGCTGGTCCGGGCGCGAAAGCGCGAGGACGGCTCGCTGAAACGCGACCACCACGGCCAGGTCCGGTTCGTCCCGCTGCGGTAGCCCGGGGAACACGCTGCTGTACTCGCCAGGTGTCGCGGACCGCAGTCGGTTTGAGGCTCCCGGCCGTACCGGGTAGCGATGACGGCAACCGCGGAGACGACCAGACGGGAGGCGTGGCTCGTGGCGGCCCGCCCGCAGACACTGCCCGCGGGGGCGGCCCCCGTCGTCGTCGGTGTCGGACTGGCGGTCGCCGACGGGGTGTTCGCGCCGCTTCCCGCGCTTGCGGCACTGCTCGGTGCCCTGCTCATCCAGGTCGGAACCAACCTCGCCAACGACTACTACGACGCCGTCCACGGGGCCGACACCGACGACCGGGAGGGCTTTACCCGCGTGACCGCCGGCGGCCTCGTCGAACCGGGACGGGTCAGGCGTGCCGCGGTTGCCACGTTTGGACTCGCCGTGCTCGTGGGGCTGTACCTGGTTGCCGTCGGTGGACTGCCGATTCTCGTCGTCGGACTGGCGAGTATCGCCGCCGGCGTGCTGTACACCGGCGGCCCCTATCCGTACGGCTACTACGGCCTCGGTGACCTGTTCGTGTTCGTCTTCTTCGGGCTGGTCGCGGTGACCGGTACCTACTACGTGCAGGCGGTCGCCGACGCCGGGCCCGTTCTCGGTCGGATACCCGCGGGGACCGTCACCGCCGACGGACTGCTCGCGGGGGCTGCCGTGGGGGCGCTTGCGACGGCGCTTCTGGTTGTCAACAACATCCGCGACCGGGAGACCGACAGGCGGGCCGGCAAGCGGACACTCGCCGTGCTCGCGGGTCTGCGGTTCGCCCGGGCCGAGTACGTCGGTCTGCTCGCGCTCGCGTACGCGGTTCCGCCGGTGTTCTGGCTGCGCGGTCACGACCCGCTCGTCGCCGCGCCGCTCGTAACGGCCCCGCTTGCCGTGCTCGTCACGCGGACGGTGCTCACCCGGACCGGCGGTGACGCGCTCAACCCCGCGCTGGAGCGGACCGGACAGCTACTCGCCCTCTATGCCGTGTTGCTCGCGCTCGGGCTTGCCCTCCCGGAGGTGGTCTGATGCAGGTCGAACCGTTCACCGTCGAGCTCTCGCCGCCGCTCGAAACCGCCCGCGGGACCGTCCGCGAGCGGGAGGGCTTTCTGGTGACTATCGAGTACGCCGGCTCGACCGGGGTGGGTGAGGCGACACCGCTTGCCGGCTGGACCGAATCCCACCGGGAGTGTCGCCGGGCGCTCGACCGGGCGGGGGCCGTCGCCGGGGAACTCGACTGGGGGGTCGCGCTCGGAAAGCTCGAGGTCCCCGCCGCGCGACACGCCCTCTCGCTCGCGCTCGCGGACGCGCGAGCCCGCGATACCGGCGAGCCGCTGTATCAGACCCTCGGTGACACCGAGCCCGTCGACCAGGTGCCGGTGTACGCGACCCTCGGGGCCGACGGGGGGCCGGAGGCGGCGGCAGAACAGGCACGCGGGGCCGTCGACGCGGGGTACCGGTGTCTCACGGTCACGGTCGAGGGGCGGGGCGTCGAGGCGGACCTCGAACGGGTCCGGGCCGTCCGGGAGGCCGTCGGTGACGCGGTCGACCTGCGGGTCGACGCCGGCGCGGCCTGGACACGGGGCGAGGCACGCCGGGCGGTGAAGGGGCTCGCCGCGCTCGGTGTCGACTGCGTCGAGCAACCGGTTCCGACGGCGGCCTTCGAGGCGGCGGCCGCGCTCCGCGGCCAGGGGGTCGCGATCGCGCTCGACGAGTCACTGGCCGCCTACGATGTCGAGACGGCCCTCGATGCCGGCGCGGCCGACCGGCTCGTGCTCAAGCCGATGGTCGTCGGCGGCCCCGACCTGACCGCGCGGGCGGCGCGACTGTGTCGCGAGTCGGGTGTCGAGCCCGTTCTCTCGACGACCGTCGAGGCGGTCGTCGCCCGAACCGGGGCTGTCCACGTTGCCGCGAGCGTTCCGGACGTGGGCCCGTGTGGGCTGGCAACCGGGGACCGTCTCGTCCGCGACCTCGCGCCCGACCCGGCCCCGGTTGCCGACGGCGCTATCGGGGTTCCACAGACTCCCGGTCTCGGGGTGACGGCCCCGTGATTCTCGCCCGGCGGGTTGCCGCGACACCCGGCCGGACGGCACTCGTCGACGCCGCCGACGGTCGCCGGTGGTCCTACCGCGACCTCGCGACCGCCGTCGACCGGGTCGCCGACCGGTTGCGGCGGTGTCTCGACACCGGGGCGGGTGGGTCCGGCGCGACCGAACGGCCGAGTGACTCCCCCGGGGACCGGCCAGTCCGGGTCGGGACGCTGTTCGAGCCGGCGCCGGCGTTCGTCGTGACCTACCACGCCGTCCAGCAACTCGGCTGGACGGTCGTCGGTCTCGACCCCCGTCTCCCGGCCGACGCGCTCGGCGAGCGGGTCGAGCGGGCGGGGGTCGACCTGCTCGCCTGCGGTGACGGCCCCGACACGCCGCCGGTCGACCCCCCAACCCTCGACGTGTCACCGCTCGTCGGGGCTGACGAGGGTGAGATGCCGGCAGGTGGGGTCGGCGACAGACGTGGGCTGTCCGACGCTGCGGGAGCGCGACCGCGCGCGGTGACGGCCGACGACCACCTGTCCGCGGTCGCAACGGGCGCGGGGTTGCCGGGCACAGCGGGCGACCCGCGGTCGTCGGACGAGACGGACGACGGAGGTACCGCGGCCGTGCTGTTCACATCGGGGACGACGGGCGAGCCGAAGGCGGTCAGGCTGACGCGGGCGAACCTGTCCGCGAGCGCCGTCGCCGCGGCGTTTCGTCTCGGAATCTCGCCGGGCGACCGGTGGCTGTGCTGCCTGCCGGTCCACCACGTGGGCGGGCTCGCGCCCGTTGTCAGGGCAGCGCTGTACGGGACCACGCTCGTGGTCCGGCGGGGGTTCGACACCGAGGGGGTCGCGCGGGCCCTCGACACGCACGGGATTACCGGGGTCTCGCTCGTGCCGACACAGCTCCGGCGGTTGCTCGACGCGGGCGCGTCGCTCGCGTCCCTCGAGACGGTGCTCGTCGGCGGCGCGCCGACGCCGCGGTCGCTGCTGTCGCGAGCACTCGATGCCGGCGTGCCGGTCTGTCCGACCTACGGGCTGACGGAGGCGGCCTCGCAGGTGGCAACCGCCCGGCCGGCGGAGGCACGCGCGAGCCCGGGGACGGTCGGCCGGCCGCTGTACGGCGTCGCGGTGACGGTCCTCGCGGACGGCGAGCCGGCGGCCGCCGGCGAGCGTGGCGAGCTCGTCGTCGACGGGCCGACCGTCTCACCAGGCTATCTCGACCCGGCCGCGACCGAGGCGGCCACCGGCGAGTGGGGCCTGCACACCGGCGACGTGGGCTACCGCGACGAGGACGGCCGGCTGTGGGTGCTCGGCCGCCGGGACGACCTGGTGCTCACGGGCGGTGAGCTGGTCGTACCCCGTGAGGTCGCCGAGACCATCCGCTCGCACCCGGACGTGACCGACGCCGCGGTCGTCGGGATCGAGGACCCCGAGTGGGGTCAGCGCGTCGCCGCCCTCGTCGCGGGCAGCGTCGACCGCGAGACCGTCAGGGCGCACTGCCGTGGGGAACTCCCGGGGTACAAGCGCCCGAAGACGGTCGTCCTCGTGGACGGTCTGCCACGCACCGCCTCGGGGACCGTCGACCGCGAGGCCGTTCGCAGGCGCCTGCGGGCCGCGACCTGACCGGGGTCTGCAACAGTTAAAGGCAAGCGGGGAGAAAGGCCGGGAGAGCGTGGCCGCACGGCAACACACAGTGCCCGGCGAACGCGTGGGGGGGAGACAGTGACGGGACTCGTCGAACTGCCGGCGGGCTGGCGGCTCCTCCTGATCCCGTTTATCACCGGGATTATCGGGTACGTGACCAACTGGGTCGCGATCCGGTTCCTGTTCTATCCGGTGGAGTTTGTCGGCGTCCGGGTGCCGGGGCTGAAGACACTCGCACCGACCCTTCCCCGGAGGATCCGGCAGATACCCGGTGTCACGCTGGGAAAGGTCGGCTGGCAGGGCATCATTCCCTCGCGCTCCGAGAAGATGGGCACCATCGCGGCCGAGAAGGGGGTTGCGAAACTCGCAAACGAGCAGGAGTTCTACGAGGCGTTCGACCCCGACGCGATCGCGGCACACATCGCGGCCGAGTCCCGCGAGGAGGTGCGGGCGCTCACCGAGGAGATCCTCCGCGAGGAGTATCCCGAGCTCTGGCCGCGGCTTCCCGAGGAGGTCCAGGAACTCGTGCACGCCCGTGTCCAGCGACAGCTCCCGCGGGTCGCCGGGCGCATCACCGACCAGATCGCCGTCCACATCGACGAGGTGCTCGACGCCAAGGAGATGATAACGAACCACGTCGACCGGAACCCCGAGACCGGAAACCGCCTGTTTCTGGAGGCTGGCGAGCGTGAACTCAGGCTCGTCGTCAACTCCGGGCTGTATATCGGGACGCTGCTGGGGACCGTCGCCATCCCACTCTTTCTGTTCATCGACCGCTGGTGGGTGTTGCCGGCGACCGGTGTCTTCGTCGGGTACGCGACGAACCTGATCGCGCTCCAGCTCATCTTCTACCCGATCGAGGAGCGGCGGGTCGGACCGTTCAGGCTCCAGGGTGTTTTTACCAGTCGGCAACGAACTGCTGGCACAATCTATGCCAGGATTGTCGCCGAGGAGGTCGTGACAGTATCGAATCTCGCACACAACCTGTTGCACGGCAGCCAGTCGGACCGCACGCGGGCGATGATACGCGATGCCATCCGGCCGGAGGTCGACCGTGCAGTCGGGCTCGCGGCCCCGCTGGTCGTGCTCGCGGGCGGGGCGAGACAGTACGAGCGGGCGAGAGAGCGGTTCGCGGCCGAGAGCGTCGAGACGACGATCGAGCCGCTGTACGACCCCACCTTCAGCGAGCAACGCAGCGAGGGTGTCGAGCGACTCATCCGCGAGCGGGTCTGTGCGCTCCCGTCCGAGGAGTTCATCGACCTCCTGCGCCCGGCCTTCCAGGAGGACGAGTGGATGTTGCTCACGCTCGGGGCGACGCTCGGATTCGTCGCCGGCTGGCTCCAGTTGCTGGTGGTGACCGGGCTATGACAGACGCTGGCCACGAGGGTGGGCTGGACCCGGCGACACTCGACCAGGTGTTTCAGCTGCTGGAGACGGCCCTCGACGCGGACCGGCTGACCGACGACCAGTTCGACCGGCTCGTCACCCTTCTCCGGGTGGCCGTCGACGCGGCCTCGGACCCGGCGTTTCTCGCGGAGGTGCTCTCCGTGCTCGACCAGCTACTCGGTTCGGATGGGGTAACAGACCCCGACCGGTTGCTCGCCGTGCTCGAGGCGGGGCTCGAGAACCGGGAGGGGCCCAAACTCGACGTGATTGGCGAGTGGCTCCGCGACCCCGCGGCCGTCGACGAGGCAGACCTCGACCGGTTCGGGTCGACCGTCGGGCAGGCGATATCGGGGTTTCCGACAGTCGACCCGCCCGAGACCGGGCGCGAACTCGACGGTGTCGACCCGTTTCAGGTCGCGGCACTCGTGGCGGCCGTGACGCGGCGGGCGGCCGGCAACTCCGTCGAGACCGGTCTCCGCGCCGGGGCGCGGCTCGCACACACCGCCGCACACGCCGAGTCGGCCGCCGAGCTTTTCACCGCGGCGCGGGCGGTCGCGCTCGACGAACTCCGGCGGGCGGGCGTCGATATCGGCGACCGCCGGTCGGCGTGGCTCGCCGAGCACGAGGGGGCCGACCGCCGACCCGCAACCCGCGAGACACTGGAGCGGCGTGGGGCCAGACTCGTCGCCCAGTCGGCCGAGGTCGGGCGGGACGAGTCGGTTCACCCCGCGTTCGAGGGGCTTCTCGACCAGCTCTCGACAGACGAGGCGCGCATTCTCCGCCTGCTCGCCGGGGGGCCGCAGGCGGTGATCGACATCTACGACCGGCAGTACCTGCCGCCCAAGCGGTGGCGGGTCGCCCGCAACCTCACGAGCCTCGGCCGGGACGCGGGCTGTCGGTCACCGGACCGGACCCCCGTTTATGTCGGCAACCTCCGGCGACTGGGTGTCGCCGAGATCGTTCCCGAGCCGGTCGCGGATCTCGAACGCTACGAGGTGCTCGAGGCCCAGTCACACGTCGAGACCGCCCGAACCCGCGCGAAACGACCCCGGAGCGAGTACAAGCGCTGTCAGCTCACGGACCTGGGCGTGGAGTTTTGCGAGCTGTGTTTCCCCTTCGAGGTGAGCGTCGACGGCGAGGGGACCGCGGTGCGCGAAGGGGCCGGAGGTGAGCGATGAGCGACGGGCTCGATTTCGCGGGGGCGCTCGCGCTTGCCGACCGGATCCCCGACGACGTGGGCCCGCTCGCGGTCGATATCGACGGGACGCTGACGGGACCAGACCGGAATCTCGACCCGCGGGTGATACCGGTCTGTCGAGCCTGGCCCGCGCCGGTTGTCGTCGCCACGGGCAAGGCAGCCCCCTATCCGGTGGCGCTGTGTGAGTTTCTCGGCCTGGAGACGCTCGTCGTCGCCGAGAACGGCGGGGTCGTCGTCGTCGAGCCGGCGGACACGTTCAGCATCGAGGGCGACCCCGCGGCGGCACAGGCCGTCGTCGACGCGTACCGCGACCTGGGACACGCCACGGGTTGGTCGGGGGTCGACCTGGTCAACCGCTGGCGCGAGACCGAGCGGGCCGTGGGTCGTGAGTCGCCGCGCGAACCGCTCGAGCGACTCGCCCGCGAGCACGGACTCACCGTCGTCGACACCGGGCACGCTTACCACGTCAAATCGCCGGACGTGAGCAAGGGCAAGGCCCTGCGCCGGGTCGCCTCGGAGCTCGGTCTCGAAGTCGAGCACTTCGCGGCTGTCGGTGACTCCGAGAACGACGCCCCGGCCTTCGAGGTCGCGGGGCGTGCGGTCGCGGTCGGGAACGCCGACGCGGCGGCACGAGAGGCGGCCGACCACGTGACCGAGCAGCGATACGGCGACGGCTTCCTGGCGGCGGTCCGGTGGCTCTGTGAACGGGTGGCGTGAACGTGGCCGGGGAACACTTTTGTTCGGTGACCCGTAATCGAAGGTGATGAGCCCCGACCGGGCCGTGCTCGAGCGGGCACTCGAGCGCGGCGAACACGAGGGCGGGAGCGTCGAGTTCAAGGAACGTCTCAGCAAGGAGCTCCATCTCGCGGACGGCCGCCTGGAGAGTCTGGCCGCGCAGTTGCGCCATCGCGTGCTGTCGGGTGACGGCGAGGCGACCTACGTCGTCGGCGTCACCGACGACGGGGGAATCGCCGGGATTTCGCCGGCCGACTTCTCGGAGTCGATGGACGTGCTCTCGCTGCTTGCCGACGAGGCCGACGTCCACATCGCCGATGTCCAGACCTGGAGTGCCGGCGACGAGACCGACGAGCGCGGGCTGGTGGGCGTTGCCACCGTCCGCGAGGGAACCGCGATCGAGGACGACAGGCACATTGTCGTCGGGACGGCCGGCCACGTCGACCACGGCAAGTCGACACTCGTCGGCTCACTCGTCACCGGCCAGACAGACGACGGCGAGGGCGGCACCCGTGGCTACCTGGACATCCAGCCCCACGAGATAGAGCGGGGGCTCTCTGCTGACCTCTCCTATGGTGTCTACGGCTTCGACGAGGACGGTCCCGTCCGGATGGACAACCCCCACCGCAAGGGTGACCGTGCCCGCGTTGTCGAGGAGGCCGACCGACTGGTCTCGTTTGTCGACACGGTGGGTCACGAGCCCTGGCTGCGCACCACCATCCGTGGGCTGGTCGGACAGAAACTCGACTACGGGCTGTTGACCGTCGCCGCCGACGACGGCCCGACGCGCACCTCCCGCGAGCACCTGGGCATCCTGCTCGCGACGGAGTTGCCGACGGTCGTCGCCATCACGAAGGCCGACCTGGTCGATGAGTCACGGCTGAGTGAGGTCGAGCGCGAGGTCGAGCGCCTGCTCCGTGAGGTGGACAAGACGCCGCTGCGCGTCGCGCGACACGGCGTCGAGACCGCAATCGAGGAGATAAGCGAGACGGTCGTCCCGGTGGTGACGACCAGTGCCGTCACCGGCGAGGGGCTGGACACCCTCGACCAGCTGTTCGAGCGCCTCCCGCGGACGCGGGCCGACGCGAGCCAGGAGCCGTTCCGGATGTACGTCGACCGGACGTACAACGTCACGGGTGTCGGTGCGGTCGCCTCCGGCACCATCGAGTCCGGGACCGTCGAGGCGGGCGACGAGCTCCAGCTCGGCCCGATGCCCGACGGCAGCTTCCGGGATGTCGAGGTCCGCAGCATCGAGATGCACTACCACCGCGTCGACCGCGCGGCGGCCGGTCGCATCGTCGGTATCGCGCTCAAGGGTGTCGCCGAGGCGGATCTCGAGCGCGGGATGGCACTCGTCCCCCGGGAGGCCGACCCCGAACCCGTCCGGGAGTTCGAGGCCGAGGTGGTCGTGCTCAACCACCCGACCCGTATCAACGACGGCTACGAGCCGGTCGTTCACCTGGAGACGGTGAGCGAGGCGGCCGCGTTCTACCCCGCCGACGGCCGCCTCCTGCCCGGTGACGCCGGGCACGCCCGGGTCCGGTTCAAGTTCCGACCGTATCTCGTCGAGGAGGGCCAGCGCTTTGTCTTCCGGGAGGGCCGCAGCAAGGGTGTCGGGACCGTCGTCGAGACCAGGTGACTCACCGCTCCGGTTCGCGCACGGTCTCGCGTTCTCTGTCGCTCGTCTCGTCGCTGGCGTCGAGAACCGTGTCGAGCTTGCGCTCGAACTCCGCCTCCGAGAGCTCCCCCGCCGCGTAACGCTCCTTGAGTGTCTCGACAGCGTCGGGGGGCTCGTGCCGGTTGCGGAGGGCGACCCACCGCGCGAGCACCCAGCCCGCGTACGGCACGAGAACGGCCCCGACGGCCAGCCCCGCACCCGTGGCCGACACGACACCGGCGACAGCGAGTAACACGACCAGCAGGATGATATCTGCCCCGAAGACGACGAAGAGCCCGAGCATCTCACCCGTGACGAGCGATTTCTCGTCGGCAGACATACCTGTACGTTGGCCGGGACCCGGTATCAGCGTTTCGTCCACCCGGAGCGAACGGTCGTCGTCGGGTTCGACAGGCGACGTACTCACAATCGACATACACATATACGGGGTCGCACAATCACGCGTATGGCTGTTGGGATAGACGGAATCGAGATCTGGACGGGAAAGCTGAAACTGGACCTTCCGGGAACGTTCGCGCCGGCAAAGGGCGAGGACCCGGGCAAGTACACGAAGGGGCTCGGGTTGCACGCGTCGGCGTTGCCCGACACGCACGAGGATATCGTCACGATGGGTGCAAACGCCGCCCACCGGTTGCTGGAGCGGAAAGGTGTCGACCCGGCAGAGATCGGTCGCATCGACGTGGCGACAGAGAGTGCCTTCGACAACTCGAAACCCGTCTCGACCTACATCGCGGGCTGTCTCGACCAGGTGCTCGACGGCGAGTTCCGCCACGCCAACAAGGGCGAGCGGAAGTTCGCCTGCGTCTCGGGCACGCAGGCACTCGACGACGCGTTCAACTGGATCCGGGCCGGCCGGAGCAGGGGTCGGGCGGCGCTGGTTGTCGCGACCGATACCGCGCTGTATGCCCGTGACGACCCCGGTGAGGCGACACAGGGTGCGGGTGCCGTGGCGATGCTCGTCGACGAGGACCCCGACCTCGTGAGTTTCGGCACCGCACAGGGGATCGGCAGCCTCGACGAGACGGACTTTCTCAAGCCCAACCAGCAGTTCCCGAGTGTCGACGGCAAGCGCTCGATGCAGGTGTACCTGGCGCGGATGCGCGAGGCGCTGCGGGATTTCAGCCGCCACGACGGCCACGTCCACCCGGACCGGTTCGCGCTCGTGCCCTTCCACACGCCGTTCCCGGGGATGGTTCGCAAGGCGGCGGCGCTTGGCTTTCGGCACGGCGTCCGCGACACCAGTTACGAGGAGCTGCTCGCCGACGAGATCGGCCGCCAGCCCCGGCCCGAGGCCTTCGACGACCACGAGGCGTACCTGGATGCCCTCGGGGACTACACCGACGACCTCCGGGAGACCGAGACCTACAGGGAGTGGTACGGGCGGACCGTCGAACCGACACTGGGTATCTCCCGCCAGGTGGGCAACTGGTACACGGGGTCGGTGCACGTCGCCCGCGTCGCGGGGCTGAAACACGCCCTCGAAACCGACCGCGACCTGGCCGGCGAGGAGCTGCTCGTGGCCTCCTACGGCAGCGGCGCACAGGCCGAGATCCACGCCGAGACCGTCCAGCCAGGCTGGCGCGAGGAGATCGCGCACCTGACCGTCGACGAGCAACTCGACGACCGGTACGACCTCTCGTTCGAGGAGTACGAGGCCGTCCACGACGTGCACAACCACGACGAGTCGACCGACCTGGAGCCGTTCACCACGCCCCGCGGCGAGTTCGTCTTCGACGGCTGGGGCCGCATGGGCGAGCGCGAGTACACCTACGTCGAGTGATCCGTCCACCCGGAGACAGGCTTATGCCGCCCACGAGACAATCCCGGGTATGTACGTCGTGACAACGGAGACGATACCCGGTGAGGATATAGTGGAACCGCTCGGCGTCGCCCGCGGGAACACCGTCGAGGCACGCAACGTCGGCCGGGACATCACCCAGTCGATACGGAACCTCACGGGCGGGGAGCTCAAGGCGTACTCGGAACTCCTGACGAAGGCCCGTGACGAGGCGATCAACCGGATGGTCGAGGATGCCGACTCGCTGGGTGCCGACGGGGTCGTCAACGTCCGCATCGAGACCTCCAAGATCACGAGCGGTGGCTCTGAGGTCATCGCCTACGGGACGGCCGTCCGTCTCGCGTAGCCCGGGACCCGATGGACTGGGATATGCCGGGTGGCGACGACGGCCGGCAGGACCCCGCGCGGGCCGGCACGCGGGCCGGTCGCGTGATCGGCCTGCTGACAGCCGGTGTCGTGGTCGTCTCGCTTCTCGACAGCCGCGGGCGTCTCGCCTGGCAGGTAGAGACCGCCGCGGGGCTCGCGGGTCTCGGCCTGCCGGGGCCGCTCTGGCCCTACGTCGGGCTGTCTATCGCCGGTGCGGCGTTCGGCCGGTACGCGCTGTGTTACGTTGTCGGTTCGTTGCTCGGTGTCGTCTACGACCAACTCGGCAGGCCCTCGCTCGCCGTCGTCGCGGTGCTCGCCCTGCTCGTCGGCGTGACCGACGCGGTCCTCACCGCCCGGCGTGTCGTGACCGGCCTCGCCGTCCTGCTCGCCTGGCTCTGTTTCGTCCCACTGTTCGCCCGGGCCGTCGACGACGAGGCGACCTACCACGACGGGCCGGTGCGGTTCAACCGGTCGTGACTACCGGAATCGGAGGCGTCCGACGTAGGTGTGGGTCTCGCCGGTCGTGGCGGCGTACTCGTAGGCCGGTGGCGGGGTGACCCCCCACGATCGCAGGTGACTGTCCACGCCGTCGACGATGGTCGTCACGAACGAGCCACGCTCGCGGAGTGTCGGCGGTGCCCGCGTGTGCTCGGTCTCGTAGCGCAACTCCGCGGCCCGGCCGTCGTCGTCGGGCAGGATGGTCAGGCGGAGGTCACGCCGGAGTCGACCCTCGACCCGCGGGGGCGACCCGCGGAGCAGCCCCCGGCCGAAGGCGTCGAGCTGGTCGAGCACGTCGTCGGGAACGTGGTTCACGCGTCCACGAGTTCGACCCCGGCGACAAAAACACACCGGCCGAGACCACGTCTGTGGCTGTCGACGCGCCAC
>OBKM01000088.1_pt1 | contig 41122 bp, 38 predicted proteins | sample 1519691 | NCBI WGS metagenome assembly OBKM01 (sample SAMEA37050418, study PRJEB22526) | metagenome | biome: saline pan; feature: lake; material: water | place: Egypt | collected 2015 | depth 0.5 m
ATTTTTATTTTCATCACCGTGATGATCTATGTTTCCTGAATTTGAGCACGTGTTCTAGGTTGAGCAGGCGCAATACTACGGTCTTCAGGCCGTGGATACACGTCGTGACTCAGTGCCACGTTCCGCTGGCAAGAACATAGCCGAGTTTCCAATTCTAATATTCATGTTACAGGAATCTCTGTACACCGGTAGGGCCAGGTCGGAACGGAGCGGATTCCGAACGACCTTCGGAAGTCCTTCGAAAATCGGAGATTTCCGTGATCACGAGAGAGTCGTTTCTCGGACGACGGCCTGTCCGCTCTCGTAACGAGGTAGTATCCGAAAGACAGGTGGTGAACACCGTATTCCAGAAGAGTGCGGCCGCGTGCTTCCTGTTGCAGCAACCTACGATACCTCCGAGTCTGTTGACGCTGACTCGGCGTTCGCCGGACAAAAACAACCACAAACGCCGACGACGCTGAGGATAGGAGTAACGGCCACTTGGCATGGCCAGTCAGCCACTGTCACGATGGCTGGGTTAGATGCACACTCCGGTAAAGCGACGGAGCCATGGTTGCGAACCTGAAAATCCCCCCGATCGGGATTCCTCCGCGTTTACCCGGAAGAAATGTAAAGTAAATAATAAGAAGAGCTAAGTACGGCTTCGGAGAGCTCCGAGTGAAGCCGGCCGAACCCCGGTCAGACCAGTGTAAGAACTCAGAGAAGAACGGCGAAACAACGGAGTGAGAAACCCGAACGATGACAGGCGAATCGACGACTAAACATCACGCGGTTCAGTGAATAGAGAAATCGTATTCACAATACCTGATAAATCTTGTAGTAAGGTACATTCATTGTTCTCGGCGGTGTGTATTTATCCATGAGACAAAGTATTCTTGAGACTGCGCCAGCAGGTCTTATCCCGGCGGCGTGGATTGTAGCCATTCTGGCTGAGTTTGGCTACTTTTCAATACGAACTCTTCTTATCGCACATATCATTATGTGCATATTCCTCTCAATCTTCGCTATCACTGGTTGGTCACAGATGGACTACGGGGTTCTTCGTATCTGGCGAGTCGTAATCGCTGTTGGATTTGTAGTTACACTCATTAGCACACTTGGGCTTTTGTGGGATGAACACGCCGGAATGCTTGCAGCTGGGCTATACGGGTGGATGCTACTTCCTGGTGTAGCACTAATTTATACTGGCGTTGAGATTGATTCTCGCCAAGAACTATATTTGGCCGGGGGATTACTCAGTTTTCTCGGAGCTATTGTTGCTGGTGCTGTCCCGTCTGTCGCTGGCATTCCGCCTCTTGTCTTTGGGGCTATCTTGGCTGGTATCGGCCAGACAGTCGCAATTGCTGATGCGGCAACCAGATGAGACTCATTACAGATTTTGAGCTATCGCTTAACACGAGCTCATAAATCTGTCGTTTGGTACCAACCATCACCCAAAAGGCACTTCTAAGCTTAAGGCCCTACTAGTTATCAATAGATGTCACACAGCCCTTCGCTTCCAGATCGACCAAGGCTGGATCTTGATCCGGATATGTCCGAGGAAGAACGTCTTTCAGCACTTCGCCAGCACTACTTCGATATTCTTGAAGTTCATAATCAACTTCAGGAACAACTCGAAACTGCTGACGATCGCAAGCAAGAATTACAACAGAAAACTGATCGTCTTGAACGAGAGAATGAGAAGCTCAAGACGACCTCGTTGTATGTTGCTACCGTTGAAGAGATCGCAAACGGCGAGGCAATTGTTCGCCAGCATGGTAACAACCAAGAGATTCTTACCTCAGTGTCTGACCGCTTAGCACAAGAGATTGAACCGGGAGACCGAGTAACCGTCAATGATTCATTCACAATTAAAACTACCCTTGATCAGGAGACGGATGCTCGAGCCCAAGCTATGGAAATCGATGCCTCACCAGATGTAACATACGAAGACATCGGGGGTATTGACGCACAAATTCGAGAGGTTCGAGAGGCGGTTGAACAACCACTTAAGAATCCTGAGCAGTTCAAAACGGTTGGTATCGATCCCCCAAGCGGAGTGCTCCTCTATGGTCCACCAGGTACCGGAAAGACCATGCTTGCAAAAGCTGTTGCCAATCAGACTGATGCGACATTTATCAAGATGGCCGGATCTGAACTTGTTCGTAAATTTATTGGCGAAGGGTCCAGACTTGTTCGTGACTTGTTTGAGCTTGCTGAAGAGCGTGCTCCAGCGGTTATCTTTATTGACGAAATTGACGCGATTGCAGCCAAACGGACGGAGTCAAAAACGTCTGGTGACGCTGAAGTGCAGCGGACAATGATGCAACTCCTCAATGAAATGGATGGTTTTGATGACCGCGGCGAAGTCCGGATCATTGCTGCGACGAATCGATTTGACATGCTTGATCGCGCAATTCTTCGTCCGGGTCGGTTTGACCGTCTTATTGAGGTACCGAATCCAGATGAAGAGGGGCGAAAGCGGATTCTGCAAATCCATACCCGCGGTATGAACCTCTCTGACGATGTTGATTTCAATGCATTAGCAGCCAAAACCGAAGGATTTTCTGGTGCCAAAATTGAGAATATCACAACAGAAGCAGGAATGTTTGCGATTCGTGACGACCGAACTACTGTTCAAAACTCAGACTTCCTCAAGGCATTTGAGAAGATCCGTGACTCCGAAACAACAGATACTGTTAGCTCAGACGGATACGCTGATTACGCGTACTAATATTTCCGCTATTTCTTGCTAACGTTCATTAGTCCGGTTTCAGTGTTACAGCGGTAGCGAGGCGAACGCTCATCGGCTTTAGCCGTGGGATGAAGCCGACAACTGGGAAGTGTTCCACGGGATTGGGCTATTCCGGAGTTTTAACGTGTGATCGAGATATAAACACAACCGCATCGAGGCGGCCTTGCCGCCCGAACAAACGGATCATATCGGGATTCGGGCCCACCACGTCTGAAGGCATCCTCCTTCAGGCCGCTAGTTGTGGATTTCGACCAGCACGGTACCGCTGAATCCCATGCCAGGATCGGAGACGCGGCTTGGTGGTTCGAGAATCGAAGATTCTCGTCATCACGAAAATCAAAGAGTTTCAAACGACCCTGCCAGCAGTCCGTTCATGCCGATTGGACTGCAACCCTGAAACTCCCAACCCAGCGGTGCGGTGCCATGGGAATCCCACCCCGTTCACGGGTCGGAGGAGGTCAACAAGAGCTCACTTGTCCTGATTCCACCAATGAGTTCAATTAATCTTTGATCAAATCATCAACGACCGGCAAGATTCTTTTTCATCTTGGTGTTTCCCCGCGAAGAGTTTTATACGTTTCACTCAAATACTATATCAGATGTCCGAACCGAGACGACTTCGCGACCAAGATGAGGTTAAGGTCGCGATTATTGAAGCTCTTGCTGACCGTAGTGAGCAAGGGATGACAATCTTTGAACTTCGTGCCCGGACGGATATTGATATTGATACTCTTGAGTCGCATCTGACTGAACTGAAACAAGACCGATTTATCAAAATTGATGAGTCATCCAATGATCAGATTGTCATTAAACCAACTGAACGTGCGCTTAATTCGACTCAGTTTAACGAATCTTCTTCATCTTTCCTTGATGAGCTTCGTGATCGACTTCCTTTCTGATGTTAGTCATGTTCAGCTATTGACCTCTTCCCCCGGCTGAAGACGGTTGGCTTCCGCTCGCTACGTGTCAATTTAGCATCGATTTAATCTGTTCCTTGGAGAGTAAGGTGGTTGGACGGTCCATATCTACTCCGATTTCTCCAGCGAAAACATGCATTCCTGCTCTTTGTACCTTTTTAGGAAGATTATATCCTCGTTGAATAAGCTTCCCAAGAGAAATCTCAATTGCTAAATCGTCGCGCCATTGTGACTCATATTGGCGTGTTGTCGCTGGATTCTCTGGTTCAAGTGTCTGTGCGGCGTGATCTGCACAGGCTAATCCGTAGAGAATACCGCCACCAGTGAATGGCTTTGTTTGCGCGGCTGCATCTCCAATCAGCGCAGTCCGATGCCCTGTTACTGTATCAGGCGGCCCAATTGGAATCACACCAGAATACGTGTGCTCCGGGTTGACATCATATGCTGTGCACAACTGATTATATTGTTGCTTTACTCCAGACCCAGGAGGTGCCCCGACCCCATACTCCACTCCTGCCTGTCCGCGTGGAATCCGCCACGCAAAAAACGATGGAACGGTCAAATGGACGTCCACAAAATCTCCAGTATCTGGTTTACTGCTGTGTCCGAAAACTCCATGCAGAAACTGTTCTGGCTCTGGTAGTCCGACTTCTGATCTTACCCTCGACTGTGGACCATCACAGCCAATTACCATCTTGGCGTTGAACTTTTCTACATCATTCTGGGTTCGTGATTCAATACGAACGTGATTTTTCCCTTCACTGACGTTGATCACCGAATGCTCTGTCTTAAGCACTGCTCCAGCTGTTGTCGCTTGTTTGGCCATCTGCCTATCCAGTGCTTTCCTGTCAATTACCCCTGAGATCGGATCCTGCTGGTAAAACGGAATACCCTTTGTATATCCTTTCCATTCCGTATGAAATCTAGCTCCACGAATCTCGTTTTGCAAGAGTTGTTCTCGCGGTGAATCAACATACTCCCAGAGATCCTGGCTTACATGTCCAGAACACGCTAGTGGATCTCCAACTGAGCCTTGCTCTAGCAAAAGCACGTCATATCCGTTGGTTGCTGCCTGCTGTGCAAACCGTGATCCTGCTGGTCCAGCCCCAACGACAGCAAAGTCCCACATGTATTGATACTATGACGCTATCTAGTTCAATGGCTCGTTTCCATAGCTTGGCAAGTGTACTGAGCGCTATATATCCTAGAAATTTTTCCAGAATATGCCAAAATAGCGACTCTGAACTGCCCCTGTATTCACTGTCTTGGAAAGGTTAATGTTTCTAACGCCCGTATAAACGATTACGATGGGAGAGTTCACTGAAGAAGAACGGCAAATTCTCGCATACCTGCGAGACAGTGCCGACAGAGGAAAGCGCTACTTTCGCGCTAGGCATATCGCTGATGCACTTGATCTGTCTTCGAAACAGGTTGGAACTCGCCTACCAGAACTTGATGAGAAAACAGAAGACTTCGAGATCGAAAAATGGGGCCGTGCTCGTTCCACGACGTGGAAGGTCACCCTTTCCACATGACCTCTGATCCTATATCCACTTTGGTCTGTTGCGGTCTATCTCGTTGATATATTACATATCTTGGCCTATCTTCGCGTGATTTGTAACTACCAAATAATATATGTCCCTTCCAACAAACACTAATAAAATCTATTAACCATGATTCAAGCTCCAAGCAATTGCAGGGTATTAATCGCCCTTTCGTCCGGTATCGTTACCCCATTTGCGGATACCATTGGCTTTTTACCGTACAATCTTGACTAATCAATCATGACAGTCCGGGTCGATCGTACGATTGAAGTTAATGCATCGCCGGAAGATGTCTGGGAATTCATCTCTGACCCGGCGAAGCGTGCCCAAGCCGTTAGTGTTGTTTCTGACTATGAACTAAAAGACGAAGACGGAACTGCTGCAACATGGTATGTTGAAATCCCAATTCCGTTTGTCAATCGAACCGTATCTGTTCACACAGAAGATACTGAACGAAATCCGCCGCACTTTGTTCGATTTGTCGGCCGGTCAAAAGCCATGCGTGTCGAGGGTGAACACACTATCGAAAAAACTGAAAATGGTGCGCAGCTCACGAATGAATTTGTTGTTGATGGTCGTCTTCCTGGTATCGAGCAGTACTTTGTCCGGAACCTTGACACGGAGCTACAGAATTTAGAAACTGAACTTCGAGCAGCACTCAAGCAATGAAGCTTGCATTAGCGCAGTTGGATGTTAAGCCCCAAGACATTGAAGGAAATCTCTCTCGGGCCTGTCAATCTATCCGTGATGCAGCCGATGCTGGCGCTGATCTTGTTTGTCTTCCAGAAATGTTTAACGTCGGATACGCTGCATTTGACATTTACGAACAGGCTGCAGAACCAATCTCAGGCGATACGCTTGCGGAACTTTCTCATGTTGCTGCTGACAATGATATCGCTGTTCTTGCCGGCACAATTGTTGAAGATTTAGCTGCTACATCAACTGCTGAGACGCCAGCAGAGACCGGATTATCAAACACAGCTGTACTGCTTGATTCTAACGGAGAACGTCAACTTATCTATCGAAAACATCACCTATTTGGCTACCACTCAGAGGAAAGTAACCTTCTCACACCTGGTGATCGAGTTTCCGTTACTGACTTATGTGGATTTACCATCGGGATAACAACATGCTATGATCTCCGATTTCCTGAGTTATATCGTCAACTAGTTGATCAGGGCGCAACACTTGTCCTTGTCCCGTCTGCGTGGCCATACCCTCGTGTTGAGCACTGGAAACTTCTTCCACAGGCTCGTGCCGTAGAAAATCTTCTGTATATTGGTGCAGTCAACGGTGCTGATACACCTGATTCCCAGCTAGTTGGGAGGTCAGCTATCTATGACCCTTGGGGGACAACTGTTGCAACCACCAGTCATAGTCCTGACCTTGTAATTGATGAGATTTACCCAGATCGTGTTCAATCTGTTCGTGATCGATTCTCTGCCCTTGACGACCGTCGTATCAGATAGTACCTGAATGCAAACGTCTTTTCTTCAGTCCCTGCTTTGTTCTTGGCATGCCGCCAGCGATCGAAACTGTTGATCTTGTCAAAGAGTATGGTGATCTTCGGGCACTTGATGAAGTTTCTCTTACTGTTGAAGATGGAGAATTTTTTGGACTACTTGGTCCAAATGGTGCTGGAAAGACTACCTTCATTTCCATTCTGGTTGGGCTGGTACACAAAACCGGTGGCAAAGCCCGTGTCTTTGGCCATGACGTACAGACTGATTACCAGCAAGCCCGAAATATGATTGGAATCGCACCGCAGGAGTTTAATGTTGATCGATTTTTCCCCATTGAAGAGGTTCTCGTACACAAGGCTGGGTACCATGGTATCTCAGCAGCAAAGGCAAAAGAACGTGCACAAGAAGTGCTCCAACTGGTCGGGATATATGACAAGCGAAATGCCACATTTGATGAATTATCTGGTGGAATGAAGCGCCGCCTCCTTCTTGCAAGAGCATTAGTTACTGATCCGGATTTACTTATCCTTGACGAGCCGACGGCTGGTGTTGATGTTGAACTCCGACATGATCTCTGGGATATCATTCGAGAACTAAACGAACAGGGGACAACAATCCTCCTCACGACCCATTACATTGAGGAAGCAGAACGTCTCTGTGACCGCGTTGCGATTCTCAACATGGGTGATGTGATCACTGTTGCAACACCTACCGAACTCAAACACCGAGGAACTGATACAATCTATGTCAGCGTTGAGAATCCCCCGACTGTTCCACCACAACTCAATGGCCATGCTGAAGATATATGGATGGACTCTGGTCGTATTGCTGTACAAGTCAAGGACGGTGGATCAGCCGCGCCAGCAGTCATTTCAGATATAAAGGCAGCTGGATATGATATTACAAATCTTGAAATTACCCGAACATCACTGGAGGATATCTTTGTTGACCTAACACACAATGAGGTGAGTTCTTAATGTGGACTATACGTGGACGAACGCTCTTTAAGCGTGAAATCAAGCGATACATCCGTCGCCCAAAAAACACGTTTATGCCACCAGCAATCACAAATGTGCTTTATTTTGCCGTCTTCGGTGTCATTCTTGGTGGACGGATCGATCAGATTGCTGGATTTTCGTATATCTTGTTCATATTGCCTGGTTTGATTGTTTTAGGAGCGATATCCAATGCGTTCGAAAATGCTTCATTCTCTATCTTCCATGGTCGGTGGAATGAGTACATACATGCACCGCTTACTTCACCAATGTCTCATACTGAGATGGTAGTTGCTTATGTTGGTGCCAGTGCTGTCCGTGGACTTCTTGTTGGTGTTATTATTGCTGCTGTTGGACGCTTATTCACACCAATCGGTGTTGAACATGCATTGTTACTTATTGTGACAATGGTCATTATCTGTGTCCTATTTGCTGGCCTCGGAGTAATTGGTGGACTGTGGGCAGACGACTTTGACGACCTTACTGTGATGACTCAATTTATCATCCGACCACTGGTTTTCTTTGGTGCAGTCTTTTATTCTCTTGAGGTCCTTTCTCCATTCTGGCAAACTGTTTCAATGTTAAATCCAATGGTGTATATGGTTGATACTGTCCGTTACAGTATGCTCGGATATGCGGATCTCACGCCGTATGTATCCATTATTGTGTTGCTGGTTGCTACAGCTATTGTTCTTACTGTTGATATTTTACTCGTTAAACGTGGATATGGCCTTACTAATTAACCTTGGCCCCTCCCACGGCTGAAGACCGTCGGATTCTGATCGCTATGTGTCGATAACTGTACGCTACTCTTGCACTGTATTAGTTCGTTGTAATTCGATCAAAATCCGTTGAACTCGTCAGCTCCGTTATCGAGATCACGAAATGCGTCAGCAAAATCATCGTGACCTTCGAGCTGGTTGATCCGATCATCAAGCTTCTCTCTAAGCTCATCAACACGCTCAACAAGCTCTTGATACTCCTCGTTTTTCTCAAGCTCTTGCTCTGATTTTTCAGTCTGAAGAAGCGACTTTTTAGACGCCAACGAGTAGTACTCCTGGACTTCTTTTTGATATTCTGACCGAGTTTGAATCCGATCAACCAAATCTAGAAGTTCATCCTTTGAAACTGGCTTAATGAGATAATCATCAAATCCCATCTCGATAATATCAAAGTCTGGGTCAACTGCGGTGACCATCACAACGCGTGCATCATACTTTTTTTCCCGGATTTTCTCTAAAACCTCATCGCCAGAGAGACCGGGCATCCGACGATCAAGCAGGACAAGGTCTATCTCTTCAGACATCTTCTCAAGTGCGTTTTCACCGTCATAGGCCGTCTCAACAGTGTAATCCTGCTGAAGCCACGCTGCAAAAAGATCAGCGAGCCTAGATTCGTCGTCTACAACAAGAATATTCGCGCTGTCAGATGCCATTGTATGTAATTAGATAACTTGTTAATTTAATGTTCGTATCTACTACTACTTATCTTGCGATTGATGCCGACTTGTTTCGTGTGGTACTATCTGTCCACCGCACTTAAACATTTTACTAAGATTCTACTATTAGTGGCTACTATTTATTTGAGATACTTGTCATTAAGATGGTTTATCGATTGCTCGATGATAGACGGTTCGTAGGTTAAAACACCTTTATATGTATCATTATCCTCAGCAATTGCAATCAGTGCACACTGCTGTAGCGGATCTCCTCCTCCATCGTATACCACAAACCATGTCTGCTCGATTTCATCTGTAGTTTCAAGATGTAGTGTTATCTGTTCTGATTCAGGTGGGTCCTCATCTGGAACAGCATAGATGTTAACGTCCATACTCTGATTTGCAAGTGACTCATATGTCTCCTGTTGATCCTTGAAAGAACTCACATACTGAAACCCGGCGTGCAAGGTCCCTTCGCCAATCCGCATTGCACGGTCTTCAATCTCTCTGGACATATGGACCATTTCCTGTGTGTCTCTAGCTGGAAACGAACGTTCATCGATGTGGCGTGACAGTCGACTTGCCATCTCTCGCTCTGCCTGAAGCATTTCAAGTAATTCAGGAACCGGATAGGCGGAGGGGGATCGATCCGGATGTTCTAAAACAGCTGTATTATTTGGCCGTCCAGTCGTTGTCCGCTCTGTAATTATCTCTATGTTTCGGTCTGCTAGATGACCTCGGAGCTCTTCAATCATAGATTGCTCTTCAGTATTATACACTCGTAGCGTTGCACTGCGCTCCCTGACAGTGTCAACAATATCTGCAAGCCCCATTCGAATATGTCTTGAGACGGCAGACGATAAAAAACCGACGCTGGCTTTAGTTTCACCGTGCTCCGGGCATCTTTTAATCTTCCCGTTGCTATTTTTCGGTAATGTCTCAACAGTCTACACTCGGCGACGACCCAGGTATCGCTGAAGAACTGGCTGAGGGCCAGCGATCTATCTCTATCGCCGAGTTTTTCGAGAAAAATAAGCATATGCTCGGGTTCGATAGTCCGGCCCGAGGTCTTGTCACTGCAGTAAAAGAGGGAGTTGATAATTCACTTGATGCTGCTGAAGAAGCTGGTATCTTACCGGATATTTATGTAGAAATCACTGAAGTCGGTGATTACTATCAACTTGTTATTGAGGATAATGGTCCTGGAATTACCAAAGAGCAGATTCCAAAGGTCTTCGGTAAACTGCTTTACGGATCCCGATTTCATAAACGCGAGCAGTCTCTAACACCTGACCAAGAACTCTTGATACGGGAAAATGGAACCGTTAAACAACTCTCAATCGGTACGTTTTGTAACCGGTATCTTTCTGATGAAGAGAGTGATACTGCTGTTGTTCCAGACTCAATTGAGGTTCCAGCATTTAATAGAGAAGCTCATACGATGACTTGGCAGCCAGTAACCCATGCAATTCGACATGATACTTCGGGTTCAACTTACTCTCTCACAACTGAATCCGGTCGTACCGTCGAAGTGACTGAAGATCACAGTCTGTTTACGATTACGTCTACTGGAGAGACTGAGGAAATTAGCGCTGCTGAACTCTCTGCTGGTGATCCCATTCTTGTCCCGGAACACCTTCCAGAGACAGCCGAAACAGTTGATTCAATCAACCTTCTTACATATCTCTCCACAGAATCACTTGATTCTAATTGGTATGTCCGTGGATTTGACGCAGAAACGCTTGAACGCCTTCGTGCTTCTACTGGCGCTCAGGATCATACACGAGCATACACTCACAATGGTGTGAAAGTATCTGCTACAGCGTTTGAAAATGACTTCCTACCTAACCGCCGTCTACCGGTTGATGTCGTCTTAGAGCTCGGTTGGGAACAGCGTGCAAAACGTCAAGATTGCGACCTTGTCTACTCCGAGGCAGATGTATCCCGCCTCTCTCTTCCTGTTGATCTCCCTATCACTGATGCGTCTTCGACACTATTCAGTAACCAGATTGCACACGATCGCATTACTGAAGACACTCTTCAGTCGCTGTCATGGGATGCCGTTGGTCTCTCTGCTGAGTACCACCCGGCTACGGACGGTGGAATTTCCGCTGTCGGCTCATCTAGCAGTGATCAGGTAACCGATCTATTTCGAACTGCGGAACTGCTTACTGATCTTTTCACTGCACTTTGCCGATCGGATTCTGGAGAACGATACCTTCCAGATTTCATATTTGATGCCGATAATACTGTGCAACAACAGTTCCTCATTGATCTCTATGATCTTGACTACTCTCGGTCAATTCATGAACCAGCGGTATTCCAGACAGACAGTCAGACCTTAGCTAGTCAGTTGTCCGTTCTCTGGAACATGCAGGGTGTAATCGCGGCTATCGAGTCACATGATGATGGCTCAGATTCGGTTTATGATGTCCGGGTTAGTGAAAATGAGCTCGAACAATCTGGTGTATTTGGACCTGACACATCTCGTTCACAAATCCCGATTACTGTTCTTGACAACGTCCGTATTGGTGATCCTGAGTTCGCGTCTGTTCCCGATACTATTCCTGGCCTCTTACTCGGAGCAGGTGTTGGTTCCTCTGTTGAAGAGGCTGCTCAGTATCAGGCTGTTATTGAAGCCGCCCTCGGTGATGGCGAAATTTCACGCTCAAGACGTGTGGAGGACCTCTGTGAATTCGGCCTGCTTGACTCAAGCTACGAGCCGACCCAGCGGCTGCGTGATCTTTGGGAATCGATACAGCAACTACACGGCTTCTCTGAATCTGACTTGTCTTTGCTCACTGTTACAGAGATAACTGAAACTGAACCACCTGAGTACGTCTATGATATCTCTGTTCCTGGCGAAACGGGCTACGATGAAAACTTCGTCGTCGTCAATGACGGGGCCATATCTGTCAAAAATAGCCGCGGTCAGCAGGGAATTGGAATTTCAGCATCCGTGTTGTATGCACAACTCACAAGCGGTAAACCGGCTCGAGTTACTTCTCGTCCTAAAGGATCGTCAGATGCACAGTATTTTGAGCTGATCATTGATACAGATACAAACGAACCTGAAATCAAAAAAGAGGAACCCACAACGTGGGACCGGCCTCACGGCACCCGCATTGAAATTGAAATGGAGGCAAATATGCGGGCTCGGAAACAGCTACATGAGTATATCCGAAATACAGCCGTAGTCAATCCTCACGCAAGAATTGAACTTCGTGAGCCGGGACTTGATGAGCCATTGAAATTCGAACGCGGAACCGATCAACTACCATCTGAAACGGAAGAAATCCGTCCTCATCCACATGGTGTTGAACTTGGAACACTGCTGAAGATGATCTCTTCGACAGATTCCAGGACTGTCTCTGGATTCTTACAAGGTGAGTTTACGCGTGTGGGTCGCAAAACTGCCAAATCAATCATCGATGGCTTCCGTGACCGCCACTTCGGGCGTGAACTCACATGGACTGTTCCCGGAGCACATGAAGATGCTGATATCGAAACAGCTGTTTCCAGTGCAACCGCAAATAAAGGTGCTGATGCAACTGCTGCCTTTGCCAAAGCTGTTTCAGAACGTATTCGTGAACATGACCGAGTAGCTCATCATGATATTATCGCTGCTGTTGATTCAGCTGCCGATTCAATTGCCGAAGAGTATGAAACTACATTTGGTGACACTGTTCGTGAAAATGCAGTGGAGGCCGCATGGAATGCAATAACCGGCCCAGAGGCGGCCGACAACTCTCGTCGGAAGAATGATCTCTATCGGATTATTGATTCTGCAACGAGCACGCGTAAAGACGAAGCAACCATTGAAGGACTCTCCCGTCGGATCGCTGAAAAGTTCATCTCTGAGACCAACTCCCGTGATCGGCTAACCCGAGATGAATTGCTTGAATATGTCGATCGGGCCTCAGACATGACTGAAAAAAGAGATGATGTAACTGTTGGTGATACTGCTCGTGACAATATCGTCAACGCGATCTGGGAATATACTAAAACTGTTCCAGATGATCCTCCGACCATCCGCGAACTTGAGAGCAATCGCGATATGGTTAGTGACTTGCTTGAAGGAATGCGCGAGACAAGCGTCCTCTCGCCTCCAACGTCATGTCTAGCACCAATTACTGAGGAATTGATTGAGGCTGGACTGCGCAAAGAGTTTGATGCGGACTTCTATGCGGCAGCAACACGTGATGCTGATGTCCATGGTGGTGATCCATTCATTGTCGAGGCCGGCATTGCATACGGTGGCGAACTTGAGGATGGGTCCGTTGATGTACTTCGTTTCGCCAATCGCGTTCCACTTGTCTACCAGCGTGGAGCCTGTGCGACAACAGATGTTGTCAAGCAAATCGGCTGGCGAAACTATAATCTTGACCAACCTGGTGGATCTGGTTTACCGAATGGCCCGGCCGTGATTATGATCCATGTCGCCTCAACAAATGTTCCGTTTACAAGTGAATCGAAAGACGCGGTTGCAAACGTCCCTGAGATTGAGGATGAAATTGAATTAGCAGTTCGTGAAGCGGCTCGCGAACTCAAGTCGTATCTAAAGAAAAAGCGCTCGATGCAACAACGGCGCCGCAAGCAGGATGCACTGGTTGATATTCTTCCAGAAATGGCCAAGAAGGTGGCTGAAGTGACTGAGAAAGAGGAGCCAGATTACAGTGATGCGCTGGCAAAAATTATGAATAATTTGTTGGTTGAGCGTCACGTTTCAACAGACGATGGCACCGCACAAGTGGCACTAACTGTAGAGAACCACATGTCTCGATCTGAGGACTTAGAAATCACAGAGATGGTTGACTCAAAACCTACTAATGTTCCTGATACAGCCACCGCTGTTGAAGTCGATGGAGAGTGGTTTATTAAATGGTCAGTAACTCTTTCGCCTGATGAAAGTGCAACACTCAACTACCAGACAGACGCAGATGCATCGTTCGATCTCTCCGTTGATGGGATCGAAACAGCAAAACTCATCGTTAGTGAATAATACAAACAATGAGCAGTGATACTTCAGACGACACCGAGTCGGTACAGCAAAGGGCTCAACGACAGCTTATTGAGCTTGCCGCAGACCTTTATGATCAACTTGATGCCGGTGATATACCCGAAATATCGCTACCGACCCGAACAAAAAGTAACATCGAATATGATGAAGATGACCATGTTTGGGTCTACGGTGACAGAACATCAAGCAGGTCTGCAAATTCAATTCGCGGAGCCAGAAAGCTGCTTAAAGCAGTCTACACTATCGAGTTTCTCGTTGATCAACTCGAAGAAGGCCGTTCATCAACCCTTCGGGAATTGTACTATCTCTCTGAATCGTGGGACAACAAAGAGGCCCAATTTAACGACCAAGATGAGTCCAACCAGCTTATCGAAGATCTTGAAATCCTCTCTAATGTTACCCGAGAGGATTTCCACATGCGCCCTGAAGAGTCTGGAGCGACAATCATGGGTCCACTTTTAATCCGCGAACAAACGCGCCGTGGAGAACGCAAGATTCACTGTCAGGAGGATGTTGGTGAGGGGGGCTACCAAATCCCGAATAACCCAGATACGCTTGAATTCCTCGATAATGATGCCGACTTTGTCTTAGCTGTTGAGACTGGTGGTATGCGTGATCGGCTTGTCGAGAATGGATTTGATGAAGAATACAATGCGCTTATCGTTCACCTGAAAGGACAACCAGCCAGAGCAACACGTAGACTCACGAAACGACTACACGATGAACTTAACATCCCGGTAACAGTCTTTACAGACGGGGATCCATGGTCATACCGTATCTATGCGTCTGTTGCATACGGTTCTATTAAGTCTGCCCATCTTTCTGAGTATCTTGCCACTCCAGAAGCGAAGTTTATCGGCGTCCAACCAGAGGATATCGTTGAATATAATCTCCCAACTGACCCTCTGAGCGATGCAGATGTTAACGCGCTTGAGAGCGAACTTGAAGACCCTCGATTCCAGACTGACTACTGGGAGGAGCAAATCAACCTTCAACTTGATATTGGTAAGAAGTCAGAACAGCAATCGCTAGCATCGTACGGTCTTGACTTCGTAACAGAAACTTATCTTCCAGAACGTCTTTCTGAGATGGGATACTTGTAAAAACGTTTTTCTCCCCTTCTCGAAAGCTAATTGAACCAGCGCCTCAATGCTTCCATATGCAGGATAACTCCGATTCACTATATGTTGTGTATTGGACTGACGAGCAGGGCTACGAGGACCATGTTGAGTTTGTCTCTGCGTCAACAGAAGAGACGGCAGTCGAGAACTCGAGCTATGGGAGCGGAGGTGTCGCACATCAACGACTTCTGTTCAAAGGAACATTCACCGAATTTGAAGCGTTTGTCCGGGAGCAGTTGTCTGACCGTGACGGACCAATATTCGAAATCACAAGCTAATCTTCAAAATTGTATATAATATCTGCAAATATTGCGACACCGAACTATTTTACATTATCTCCTGTCTGAAATTATCTCATATCTGATCTCAAGCGCATCATTCAAGTCATCTGAGCGACTCCTCATGCACACAACATGGCCTCTGTTGAGATCGTCGACCGTGTTGCAGATGCCCTTGAGACGGATTCTGATGCTTTTCAGCAGCGCGTTGAGGAGGAGAGAAAACTTATTATCGAGGAATTACAGGATGGAACATTCGATAACCCGCAGGCGAATATTGGTCTTGAATACGAGTTTTATGCCGTAACTGTATCTGATAGTAATAATCAGCGTAATCCCGCCAGCGAAGAAGGTCGACTTCGTCGTGTTCCCCGTCGAATTCTCCGGATGATTGGAATGGAAAAAGAGCTGGGACTACACAATGCTGAGATGTGTACTAGTCCACAACCATTCAATCAATACGGGCTACAAGCACAGCAGTCGGAAGTCCAAGCCCGGCTCGAGGCTGCACTAGCATTTACCCGTCCAGAAGGAATCCGTCTGATTAGTGATGGCATGTGGACAATCCCACCAGATGGTGAATCTGCTGAAGAGTATCTTACCTCTAAAATCGGTGTCGATGGGATCAAAATTGCATCAAATATGTCTGATGCAGCACGATACCATGCGATGGCAAATACTGAGCGTGATCGTGTTGGACTTCAGTTGAATGCTCCACACGTTTCGTTGTCCTCGGAGACCGTGATGCCGGAAAGTCTAATCACATCGATTCAACCACACTATCAGGTTCCACAAGCGAATGATTTACCGACGTATCTCCGATACGCATTACGAATTGCTGGGCCACTTCTTGCACTTGGAGCGAACACTCCGTTTTTCCCTCCTGACCTGTATGATAACGGGACCACCATCGATGATGTCCTGCAGGATGGCTGGGATGAGCATCGAATTGCGGTCTTTGAAACCGTACTCAATGCTCCGACAAGTCCGCTTGGTAAGGTTCGTTTCCCAAAAGATTACGAATCAACTGCAGAAGCAGTCAATCGCATTGCTTCTGATCCGGCTCTGGTTCCGATGCCTCCAACAGAGAAAGGACGATTTGATGATAAGTTCGCTCACTTCCGTCACAAGCACGGCACATACTGGCGATGGATTCGTCCCGTGTTCGATGGTCCATCTCAGTCAGGAGCAAATGCACGAATTGAATTCCGGCCGCTTTCCGGTCAACCAACGGTTACTGACACTATCGCGTTCCAGGCAGCATTTGCTGGCCTTATGCAAGCCTTGCCAAAAGTCGAACATCCTGTCCATGATCTTGACTGGCGTCATGCATACGATAACTTCTATGCAGCCATGCGCGATGGCATGGACGCAAACCTTATGTGGATCACCAATGACGGGCTGGAAACCCGTAATCACGAAGCGATCTACAGTGATCTTCTTGCACACGCTGCTGATGGTCTTCGGTCAGCCGGTGTTCCTGCACAGACAGTCGAAGAATATCTTCGCCCGCTCCGATACCGTGTCTATCACGAGCAGAATCCAGCTGAATGGAAACGACAGCGTGCCAGAGAGGCTGCTGATAATGGTGCTGATCTCACTGAGGCGATTTATCAGGCCCAGCGCAAGTATATGCACCGCCAAGCAGAAACGCTCCTTGACGGAAGCTTCGCAGAATGGCTTGCTGAGTAACTAACTTAGTGAGATTCGACAACTGATATACGGCCAGATATTATCACAAGTATGGTTACGTTTCTCTCTGGTGGCACTGGCACCCCAAAGCTACTTGATGGTGCGGAATCCCACTACAGTCCTGACGAAATAACAGTAATTGCGAATACTGGAGATGATATTGTCCTTGGTGATCTATTCATCTCCCCCGATGTTGATACTGTTCTTTACTGGGCTGCTGATATGCTGGATCGTGACACTTGGTGGGGTATTGCTGATGACTCAGCCACAACACATGCTCAACTCACAGAACTCCAAGATGCGACCGATGTTTCTACCGACCCGCAGTACCTTTCCGATCAACAGCAAACAGCTGGCCACGATCTGACCCACTGGCGACGATTTGCTGCACTACCAGAGTTTATGCACATCTCTGACCGTGATCGAGCCATCCATCTCTATCGATCACAGCAACTCAAATCTGGAGCTTCTCTCACCGAGACAACCCATCAAATAGCTGATGCGCTTGATATTGACATCACCGTGCTTCCAATGGCAAACGATCCTGTTGCTAGTCTTATTCATACGCCTTCCGGCGTTATGCACTTTCAAGAATTCTGGGTTGCTCGTGATGGTACTCCAAACGTTTCTGACGTTGAATTTCGCGGTGGCGAATCAGCTACTCTGTCATCAGAAGTCAATGATGCATTGACGGATACCATTATTATTGGCCCATCTAATCCAGTTACAAGTATCGGGCCGATGCTTGCCATCGATGGATTTCAAGAAGCGCTTCGATCTACGACGGTTATCGCTGTGTCACCATTTATCGGTTCAGATGTGTTTTCCGGTCCAGCAGCAAAACTTATGGACGCAGTTGGACTTTCTCCGTCATCCGAAGGACTGCCAGACGCTTATCCGTTTGCTGATGGGTTTGTTCTTGATGAATCTGATCCTCGGAATATTGAACCACCAACTATCCGTACAGACATTACTATTGACTCACCCACCGATGCAAGCCGGATCTTGACGGCTATAGAATCGCTTCTCAATCGTCTGAAATAATTTTGCCTCTCTTCCAAGACGCTTAGGATAGGTCTTAGTCCCTCGGGCTAGAATTAACTATACCATGCCTTCCGTCGTTGATAATGCAGAACTTGCGCTATTACTAGAAGTCTCTGGTACTCCTACTCCTGGCAATGTTGATCGCGAACGCGATCTTGATGAGCTTTCATACGAGCATTTTCTTGCTGGCGCTGTCGGAGCACAGGATGGGTTTGCCACCGCTGTTGAGACAAATGATTTTGGTAGCGGATTTGAACGTGCCATTGCTGGCATGACAGACTACACCAATACTAACACCCAATTTGGTGCCATTTTGTTGTTGATGCCACTGGTTCAGACAGCAAGTACTGGCGCGTTGACACCCTCCCGAGCAAACACGACTGTAGAGAAGGCTGGAGTTGAGGGTGCTACTGGATTTTACGCTGCTTTCGATCATGTTGACGTTAATATTCCTGACCCTCCAGAAGATATACCAGACGCTAATAAGGGATCGGAGGCTATTGATGAGATACGTTCACGAGGACTCACACTGGTGGATGTCCTAGAACCTAGCACTGACAGAAACGGTATTTCGTATGAACTCCTTCATGGGTTTTCTCGCACGTTTATGGCTGCTGATTGGCTTGCTGAAACAACGCAAGCACAATCCCTGTCCAAGCGGACCGCTACTGTTCATCTTCAACTTCTTGCAGAGATACCAGATACATTAGTCGCTGTTGCACATGGGGAAGAAACAGCACACCAGGTCAAGCAACGAGCAGCGGAGTTACTTCCTGACTCGCCGGGGGATACTATCGATTTTGCGTCAGTACGTACCTTTGCTGGAGAGCTTACCGAGCGCCAGATTAATCCAGGCATGACTGCTGACCTGCTCGCCGGAGGATTATTTATTGCCTTAGAACGAGGAGACATCAATATTTAATGACTGACTTACCATCTAGCTTCCATCCTGAGAATCGATCGCTTGACACATGGCCGGTTGACTTAGACGGGGTTGTTGAGACGATTATTTCCACTAAATGCTCTGACGGAACATATCATCATGCTGCCATTGGACTGCGGGATGGAGATGGTACAGCAGCAGCTGCTAGAACATGGGGCCAAACAGTAACTGCTTCAAATCTTTCTCGATCCACATCCGGAACCATTCAAATCCTCGCTGATCCTCTGGTATTTGTGGAAGCCTCTCTTGGTACGTATCAGACACCGAATCCCGTTCTCGAATCTGCAAATGCGTGGATTCGAGCTGATGCTGAATGTATAAATCGCGGGGAAGAGGGGGGAACCAAATGGACTGATTGGCAGTTTACGCCTCAATCTGGAGACACCGTTCGGCAGGATATCCCAGTAATCCGCCGGGGGAGGGCTGCTGTTATTGAAGCAACTGTTGCGGCATCCCGGTTATGTGTCCCGAGTTACGACTCAGACATACTTCTTAATCGTATTGAGTGGTGCCGATCAATCGTTGAACGCTGTGGATGTACCAGATCCGAGCAAGCATTTCTTCGACTTACTGAACTTGTTGACCATTCTCAGATTGAGCCAATCTGAGGGACGAATATCGTACTTGATCAAGACCGCCAGTATTTTATCGCTATCGGAAGGATTTTCGACCAATGGCGGAGATTGACCGGAACGCGGTGTGTGTGCTGATTCCGACATTGAATGAGGCAGAAACAATCGGTGATGTCATCGATGGCTACAACGATGCGGGATACACGAACGTTTTTGTCATCGATGGTGGCTCCGATGATCAGACACAGGAAATAGCTTCTGAACACGGCGCACGCGTTGTTGAGCAATCTGGTAGTGGTAAAGGACAGGCTGTCCGCGAAGCTTTAGACCTAATTGACCGTCCATATGTGCTTATGGTTGATGGTGACGGGACGTACCGTCCGGAAGATGCTGATAAAATGGTAGAGCCACTGTTTTCTGGCGACGCTAAACATGTTATTGGTAATCGATTTGCAGATATGCGACCCGGTGCGATGACACGGCTCAACCAAGTTGGTAATCGTCTTATCAACTGGGCCTATCGCCTTATCCACCGCCGCGATCATCATGACATTTTGAGTGGATATCGTGCCTTTACATTACGCTCCGCTAAACGGCTCGATCTTCAGGCAGAAGGATTTGGCATTGAAACTGAGATCGCCGTTGAATGCGTCCGTGAGGGAATTGATACCGTTGAAGTCCCAATTACTTACCTTCCCCGACCAGAAGGCTCTGAAACAAATCTTCGCCCCGTTCGTGACGGCGCTGTCATTATCGTTACTCTCTACCGACTAGCTAAAACAAATAATCCATTCTTCTATTTCGGTAGTGTCGGGACACTCGCTCTCCTCTCCGGTTTAGCTGTTGCAAGTTTCGTTGGCTATCGGTGGATCGAACAAGGTATTGCTCATGAAGTCCTTGCGGTTGTTGCGACCGCAGGTATTCTCCTTGGCATGCAGTTGCTCACGCTGGCCTTTCTTTCAGATATGGTTGTCTCTCTTCACCGAGATCAGCGACGTCGTATTGAACGGCTTGAGGAGAAAGTTGAAGACGATGAAGAAGACTCAGAATGGAAGCATTGAGCGGATCTGCGATAACATTCCTGGGTCTTTTTCTCGGTATTCCTCAAATACTTCGTGTAACGAATTCATCAACTCCTGACGATTTCCGAACTCTTCTTTTCCTGTCTCTTCGAGCACTTTTTCAATAGCCACTGATCTCCCCTTCGCGTCATAGGGTACTTCGGAGGTCCCTACTGCAGTGGCTACTTCCTCTGCTGTCGCCGGGTATGATAGTGTTGAATCCTTCAACCGAGCGTCAATAGCTGCGATACCGAACTCAATCATCTCCGGGTCTTCGTTGTCGTTGGTCGGCGGCCGTGCCCCCATATTGACTTATACTTGTATCGTCGGTCTCTTGAACGCTACGACCTCATGATTGATATTCATCAATGCCCTTTGAGATCAATTTCGCTCTCTGGCAGATCCACATCTAACATTTCCATCGACATGGCCTTTCCCTTCCGATCAAATGCCTTAATTTGCTTTTGATTCCACGGAGGGACTGCAACAATCACAATCTCATGTAAGTTATCCTTTGTTGTGAGACCGAGCGTTCCATCTGGATGAGAAACAAACCGACCATATGTCCGGCCTGCAGGAGTGGAGATGTCCATGCCGAACACGGCACTGACCGACTGCTGGTCTGTTGGCATATACATGTCCGTCAGAATCAGCGTCTCTGCACCGAGTTTATCTGATACATCGTTATATTCCCTTGCTTTCGTTGCTCCCAGATCAACTGAGACTGGTTGAGGATCTTGGCGGCTTGCGATCTCTAACAGTGCCTTGACCAGTCCTTCTGTAATATATACTGTCTTGCTCATTATCTACCAAATATAAAGTTTTTAACTGTCTTTCCGGCAAGCCCCGGGGCATTTCTCCTTGAACCCGCCAATGCTTCCTCTAATGCTGTTTCTCCGTTGTCTAGAATCGGTCTGCCGTGACCAACAAGGATTCGTTCTGGATCTATATTACGTAGGGCATCCCGGGGAGGGGTCATCCGCAACATCGGATGAACACCAAGTCGCTCTGAATCTGCTAGAAAATATGAGGCAGTTCCGACTGCTTCTGGGATAACTAGCATCCGCTTTTGATCGTGATATAATGCGACTTCGGTCCAGAATGGAGTATCAAGAATAACACGTGACAGGTAACCTGTTTCCGCAAGCTCCCCAGTAAACTGTACTGTCTTGGCGTCAATTTCTGTCTCGATATCACTCATCACCGCCGGGACATATACTGGTACATCAAATCGCTTTGCAATCTCTGCTGCATCTCGTTTGTGCCGATCCAGCAGTACCACGACACCCTTGACTTCTCCACGGTCAGATAACTCCTCGTCAAGTCCTGACTGATCAACAGGATCGATAATCCAGAGCTCTCCTTTGTCTTCCAGCACGTGACTTGCACGTTCCATTGTTTCTTCTGGATAGGCCATCCATGTCATATTTCCATTAAATGATCCAACAATTGCTAATTCTGCGGAGTCACCATGATTCGCCATGATTCTTGTTATCATATATGTGTGGACACATGGTAAATGCATCCCCGTGCTGCAATCAAATTAGCACAAACTGGATGTCGAAAATGGGGGCTAAAATCGATTCTTTCTGAACTAACAATTGTCGTAGTACTCCCGTACGTAGCTATCAGAGCCGGCTATTGTCGATCTCGACCTCTGGTGGAACAACAATGAGGAACGATCGAAAATGCACGATATCCCCACCCATTTCAACTATCTCACGAACGAACGGTGAGGCGCCTTCTTCGATGTCACCCTCTACAGCAAGTACCAGCGGTGTTCCTGATTGTACTAATGATGTCCATTCGTCAGTATTTGCCGTACCATCTAATACATCAAGGACAATACGACGGTTTCCCTCACCTGTGTCTTCTGTCTTTTTTGTTTTCTCATCTTCACGAGCCGTGGCGTCTTGTTGATTTTGTATTTCTTGTTCAACCGTCTGTAAGTCAAGGCCGAAATCGCTCATAGTCACTTACTGATATATTAGTAATCAGGATTGTTGGTTCTTTGCCCTTCGCTGTTTTCTCTGGGATGTGCAATATTTCTGCTTTCTAACTAAATTAGAAATGTTCACACACCTGACAATCGATGGTTAGATTTAAATGTATACCCATCAACTGTCATACTACAATGTCTCACAACGACACGTCCTCTGACACCAGTCAGGGGGGTCGAGTTCTTCAAGGGCACGCTGGACTCAACTAACGAGATTGATGACGCACGGATTTTTGATACTACACTCCGTGATGGTGAGCAGTCACCACGTACCTCGTTTTCATACGAAGATAAACGAGAAATAGCCGCGTTGCTCGACGACATGGGAACGCATGTCATTGAGGCTGGTTTCCCAGTTAATTCTGATGCCGAGTTTGAAGCTGTACAAGATATCGCTGAATCCACAGATACCACTGTTGCTGGATTGGCGCGTGTGGTCGAGAAAGACATCGAAGCTGCGCTTGACAGCGGTGCTGAGATGGTCCATACGTTTGTATCGACAAGTGATGTGCAAATTGAAGACTCAATGCATGCAACCCGTGAGGATGTATTGGAACAAGCCGTCAAATCTGTCGAACAGATTGTCGATGCAGGTGCGACCTGTATGTTTTCACCGATGGATGCGACGCGAACTGACGAACAATTCTTAATTGAAGTCATTGAAGCCGTAACCGAGGCAGGAACCGACTGGATTAATATTCCTGATACAACAGGCGTTGCCGCTCCGCGGCGTATGTACGATTTAATTGAAACAGTGCGAGCACACACCGATGCTCGCATTGATGTACACGCACACGACGATTTCGGGATGGCAACGGCTAATGCTATTGCTGGTTTCGAAGCTGGGGCAGATCAGGCTCAGGTGTCAGTTAATTCGATTGGTGAACGCGCTGGTAACGCAGCCTACGAGGAGGTTGTAATGGCACTTGAGTCTCTATATCAGGTTGATACTGGGATTGATACAACCCGTATTACTGAACTTTCTCGCGTTGTCGAGGAAAAAAGCGATGTTCCCACCCCTGCGAACAAGCCCGTTGTTGGTCGTAACGCCTTCTCACATGAAAGTGGTATTCACGCCGCTGGTGTCATTGAAAATTCCGACACGTTCGAGCCTGGCGTTATGACTCCTGAAATGGTCGGGGCAGAACGTCAACTCGTACTTGGCAAGCACACCGGAACTAACTCAGTCCGGAAGCGGCTCGCTGAGGCTGGCTTTGACCCATCAGAAGAACAGGTCAAAGCGGTTACCCGGCGAGTCAAGGATTATGGTGCGGAGAAAAACCGAGTCACGGTTGAGGAACTCCGACGGTTTGCACGCGAAATTGGAGTACCACGCGAAGAGGAAGACGAAATCCACGCCTAATCCAGTAGAATACTTGCCATGATCAAACTCGCAAAGCGACCGGTAGATGTCCATCGTCAAGCTGAGAGTATTTACAAAAATAATTACGAAAGCTTAAAGAGTAGAGAGACATCCTTTACAGGTAATGAATCAGCGTCAGTTCGTTGGAAGTTCTCTCATCTCCAACAGCGACGCTGCTCGTGTACTTCCTGTAGCTATTATTGTAGGGGCTGCATAGCCCCTCACCAACTATTTTCACCTGACGTAACGTTCGACGGTTTTCAACAACCATCCAATACTCCATTACCAATGAATCATACATCTAACAACTTACGACAGTATCGTTCGCAAACTACTTTCAAACTATATGGTGACCACCCATGAGCGAGCAAGCACACGTTCGCCCTGAAACAGAAACGGCAGCAGAACAGGCAGACAACGAGCAAGCTGATACCGACGAGGTTTCAACCGGTGCTGAGTCAGTCATTAAAGCACTTGAGCAGGCTGATGTCGAGTATCTGTTTGGTATCCAGGGTGGTGCTATCATGCCGGTTTATGATGAACTGCACTATTCTGACGAGCTCAACCACATTACTATGGCCCACGAACAAGGTGCTGCACATGCCGCTGATGGATACGGTATGGTCTCAAATGACCCGGGTGTGTGCATGGCTACATCTGGCCCTGGTGCGACAAATCTGATTACTGGCATTGCGGATGCAAAAATGGACTCAGATCCGGTTGTTGCTCTAACAGGCCAAGTGGCTACAGATTTTGTCGGAAATGATGCATTTCAGGAAGTGGATACGACAGGTATCACCGATCCAATCACTAAACATAATATCTTCTCGGCTGATCCAGAGGAAGTCGGCAACGATGTTGGCGAAGCTATCGCACTTTCACGAGAGGGTCGGCCCGGACCGACGCTTGTCGACCTACCGAAAGATGTAACAACAACTGAGGTTTCCGAAGGTCCAGATGTTCCGTCCACGCCAGACACTTATGAGTACAGGACAGAGCCGGACCGCGGTGCAGTTGAGGATGCTGCTCGCGCAATTGAGCAAGCTGATAAGCCATTGATCCTTGCTGGTGGCGGTGTTATTAAGTCTGAAGCAAGCAAGGAACTCCGCGAATTTGCAACGGAGTATGGGATTCCTATTACGACCACAATGCCTGGTCTTGGATCCTTCCCTGAAGACCACAAGTTGTCACTTGAGATGGCCGGCATGCACGGTACCGGATACGCTAACATGGCTATCTCTCATTGTGATCTGCTGATTGGAGTTGGAACCCGGTTTGACGATCGACTAACTGGCGGCATTGAAACGTTTGCTCCAAATGCCGAAGTTGTCCATATCGATATTGATCCGGCAGAAATCTCCAAAAATATCAAGGCCGACTACCCAGTCGTCGGGGATGCGGGTGCATCAGTTGAGGCTATAACCGACGAGATGAATACTGACCCTGCTATCGATGACTGGCGATCACAGGTTATGGATTGGAAAGACAACTTCCCAATGGGGTACCCAACCCCCGATGATCGTCCCGTCCAACCAGAGTTCGTTGTTGAAGCAACCGACGAAGCGACAGATGATGATACCATTGTCGTTACTGGTGTTGGACAGCATCAAATGTGGGCCTGTCAATATTGGACATATAAGGAACCTCAAACATGGGTCTCTTCACAGGGCCTCGGAGCAATGGGATATTGCGTTCCAGCAGCAATCGGCGCTCGATATGCTGCTGACGATGACCAAACCGTCATTGGATTTGATGGTGATGGGTCATTCCTGATGACAATTCAGGAACTTACTGTGGCGGTCCGTGAGGATCTTGATATCACGTATGTTGTTCTGAACAACGAATACATTGGCATGGTCCGACAGTGGCAAGACGCGTTCTTCGGTGGCCGACATGTTGCGTCTGACTACAACTGGATGCCAGAGTTCGATAAGCTCGCTGAAGCTTTTGGTGCTGCTGGCTTCTCCATCGAAGAATATGACGAGGTTGCAGAAACCATCCAAGAAGCAGTCGAGTATGACGGCCCATCCGTGATTGATGCACGCATCGACCCTGAAGCAAACGTCTATCCGATGGTTCCAAGCGGCGGTAACAACGCTGAGTTCGCACTGTCCAAGAACCAACTTTAACTAAACAATTACGAACAATGAGTGACGAAAGTGACCCCCAAGCGTTAGAAGGACCGGCTCCTGATGAACGACCCAAACCTCGTGGACGCCGTAATAAGCAGGGTATTCGTATTGACCCTGATGCACAGGCTAGTCCAGACCCAGAACGCGCTGTACTTTCAGCGCTAGTTAAGCATAAACCCGGAGTTCTAGCACAGGTTGCTAGCCTCTTCCGCCGCCGGCAGTTCAATATCGAGAGTCTGACTGTTGGTCCAACTGAAGACCCATCTCAGGCACGGATTACCCTCGTTATTGAAGAACCTCGCCCTGGCGTCCAACAGGCAAAAAAACAACTTCGAAAGCTTGTCCCTGTGATTGCTGTTCGTGAGCTCAAGGATAATGCTGTTCAGCGCGAACTCGCCTTAATTAAGGTTGATGCTGAGAGTCCCGATGCTGTCCAATCCGTTGCAGAGATGTATGGTGGACAAGCTGTTGATGCTGGCCAAGAAACTGTAACCGTTGAGATCACTGGCAGCCGACCAAAGCTGAATGCTGCTGTCGATGCATTTGAACGGTTCGGTGTCCGTGAAGTTACCCGTACTGGAACAGCGGCAATTGCACGTGGTACCGACTGGACTGCGCCTGTTGAAGATGAATGGAATGCCAAAGTTGATAACCTCCCCCCCGTTGAGGCTGACGACTAACAAATCGATGCTTGTAAAATAGTGCTGTACGATTACCAACCCGATAGCAAATAATTATGACAGACGAATTTACTGTACCCGTATACTATGATAACGACGCGGATCGCTCGAACATTGAAAACAAAACCGTTGCTGTACTTGGCTATGGAAGTCAAGGCCATGCTCACGCCCAGAATCTGAATGATTCTGGCATTGATGTTGTTGTTGGTCTTCGTGAAGGCTCTTCTTCACGCGAGGCAGCTCGTGATGCCGGTCTTGAGGTTGCAACACCAAGCTCTGCTGCTGAACAGGCTGACATTGTTTCCGTACTGCTTCCAGACACCGTTCAGCCGGATGTTTACGAAACGGCCATCAAGCCAAACCTTGAGCCCGGCGACACGTTGCAATTTGCACATGGCTTCAATATCCACTACAACCAGATTCAACCACCAGAAGATGTTGACGTGACTATGGTGGCACCAAAGAGCCCTGGACACCTTGTTCGCCGAAATTATGAGCAGGATGAAGGAACCCCTGCTTTGATGGCTATCTACCAAGACGCGACCGGCGAAGCGGCTGATGAAGCGCTTGCTTATGCACAAGGTATTGGCTGTGCCCGTGCTGGTGTCATTGAAACATCATTCCAAGAAGAGGTTGAGTCTGATCTCTTTGGAGAACAGGCTGTTCTCTGCGGTGGCGCAACTGCGCTTGTTAAGGCCGGCTACGATACGCTGGTTGAAAATGGATACAGCCCAGAAATTGCATACTTTGAATGTCTCAATGAGCTCAAGCTTATTGTTGACCTAATGTATGAGGGCGGACTTGCAGAGATGTGGGACTCTGTCTCCGATACCGCCGAATATGGTGGTCTTTCACGTGGTGAAGAAGTTGTCGATGAGACTGCTCGTGAGAATATGGAGGAACTTCTTGAAGAAATTCAAGATGGGGAATTTGCACGAGAGTGGATTAATGAGAATCAAACTGGCCGTCCAAGTTACAAGCAGCTGTATGAACAGGAACGCAACCGTGAGATCGAAGACGTAGGTGAACGCCTGCGTGAACTGTTTGCATGGGAAGAAGACAATGAGTGAAAATACACTATATGATAAGGTCTGGGAGCGTCACCGAGTGACTACACTGCCGAATGGTCAAGACCAGTTGTTCATTGGTCTTCACTTGATGCATGAGGTTACTAGCCCGCAAGCATTCTCAATGCTCAAGGAACGAGACCTACAGGTTGCCTATCCTAACCGAACCTTTGCAACGACAGATCATATTGTCCCCACAGAAACTGAAAAACGCAAACGCCCACTCAACGACGATGAGGCTGAGACAATGCTGTCTGCGCTTGAAGAGAATGTATCCGAAGCGGGGATTACCTTCTTTGGACTTGACTCAGACAAACAAGGGATCACTCACGTCGTAGCACCAGAACTTGGACTCACACAGCCAGGCATGGTCGTTGCTTGTGGTGACTCGCATACAGCTACCCACGGTGCATTTGGATCTATCGGTGTTGGGATTGGAACCAGCCAAATTAGGGACGTATTGGCAACCGGTTGTATCGCTGCTGACAAACAAAAAGTTCGCCGTATTCAGGTTAATGGATCGATCCCTGAGGATGTTTATGCGAAAGATGTCATCCTCAAGGTTATCGAAAAGCTTGGCGTTGATGGTGGTGTTGGACACGTATACGAATATGGTGGTCCAGCAATCGAAGAACTTGACATGGAAGGTCGTATGGCCATCTGTAACATGTCAATTGAGGGTGGTGCCCGCGCTGGATATATCAATCCCGATGAAACAACATACGAGTACCTTCAGGGACGTGAATACGTTCCTGGTGGGGACGATTTTGATGAACTCGTTGAATACTGGGAATCAATTCGCTCTGATGAAGATGCTGAATATGATGATGTCGTTACAATTGATGCTGGCAACCTCAAACCAATGGTAACGTGGGGGGTTAACCCTGGGCAAGTTGTCGCAATTGATGAGCCACTTCCTGAACCAGATTCGCTTGATTCTCGAACACAGCAGGAGGCAGCCGAAAAAGCATATGACCATATGGGCCATGAACCAGGCGAAACCATGGACGGGTTCCCAATCGATGTTGCTTTCTTGGGCACCTGCACCAATGGCCGTGTCTCAGACTTTGAACGAGCCGCTGAGATTCTTGATGGGAAAACTGTTGCGGATGATGTTCGTGCACTTGCTGTTCCTGGATCCGAGTCTGTCCGTAAGGAACTTGAACGGCGTGGCATCGATGAAGTCTTCATTGACGCCGGGTTCGAATGGCGCCGTGCTGGCTGCTCGATGTGCTTAGCAATGAACGACGACTCTCTTGTTGGCGATGAAGTCTGTGCGTCCTCCTCAAACCGAAACTTCATCGGCCGGCAGGGGTCCAAAGATGGACGAACCGTATTGATGAGTCCAGCAATGGTCGCTGCAGCAGCCGTTAAAGGCGAAGTAACTGATGTACGACATCTTACGAATCGTCCAACAAATCAACCTGTCACTGAGGATGCTGAGGAGGTGGCTGACTAATGACTGACATGGAATCTGAATCTCTGGCCGTTACGACCGTTACTGGTCCTGGTGTTCCGATTCGCGGTGATGATATTGACACTGACCAAATCTTACCGGCTCGATTTATGAAGGAAGTAACATTCGAGTCGATGGATGACTATCTGTTCTATGATGCTCGGCGCGATGAAGATGGTGAGCTAAACGACCATCCAATAAATGTCCACTCTGGTGCAAACATCGCTGTTGTTAATGACAACTTTGGCTGTGGTTCATCCCGCGAACATGCTCCACAGGCCATGATGCGCTGGGGAATTGATGGTGTCGTTGGTGAATCGTTTGCTGAAATCTTCAAAGACAACTGCAAGTCACTTGGCATCCCGGCTGTTACAACTGACCACGAGACTGTCAGCAAGCTTCAGGACTGGATTGAGGCAAATCCTGAAGAGTCTGTTACTATCGACGTCGAGAACGCCGTTGTTGCGTATAATGACACCGAAATTGATGTTCATATTGATCAAGCAATGCAGGAGGCATTAGTTGAAGGAATCTGGGATACAACAACGCTCATGTATTCTAACCTCTCTAAGGTTGAACAGACAGCAGCTGATCTTCCATATGTCGATGGGCACACTGTTGACTCCTGATCGTTAATTTGAGATCTCCTGCTAGTCACTATTTTTGTGTCTCCCTCGAAACACCTGTAATGCTTGCTATTGTAGCATTCAGATATGTTTGGCACAAGTGGTGTACGAGGTGAATTTGGGGAGCAGATTACGGCGGACTTAGCGCTTGAGATTGGACGCGCTGTTGCGATTAATGGGGCCGATTGTATCCTTATTGGCCGAGATTCCAGAACAACCGGCTCAGTACTTCTTGATGCGGCTGCGGCTGGCGCGCGAGAATACGGTGCTGATGTTATCAGTATTGGTTACGCAGCGACACCGACAATTGCCCGAAATGTTCCATGGACTGATGCAGACGTTGGTATCGCTGTTACAGCGTCGCATAATCCTCCAACCGATAATGGAATTAAACTCTGGGACAGTGATGGGATGGCTTTTGACGAAGAGAAACAGCAGCGAATCACTGAGATTGTCCAATCTGATGAAATGTCATTTAATCCATCTTGGAACAGCGTTGGTGCTACTACCGTTGATACCCAGGCTGCTCATCGTCGTCATCGATCAGCGTTAGTTGATGCTGCTGTTAGTGATCATGTTGGTGAACTTTCTGTTGTCGTTGACGTTGGTAATGGAGTCGGTAAAATCACAGCTGAAGCGTTCAGGGATCTCGGGTGTACGGTTAATACGTTGAACGCAAACCCCGATGGAAAGTTCCCAGCACGGCCAGCTGAACCGACTGCCGAGGCGTGTACTGTCCTTCGACAACATGTTGCTTCTACTGATGCAGACCTTGGGGTTGCACATGATGGAGATGCAGACAGAATGATGGCGGTTGATGAAACTGGTTCCTTTGTTACTGGAGACGCTCTTCTTGCTCTTTTTGCCCGAGAAGCTGTTTCCCCCGGAGACTCAATTGCTGTTCCAATCAATACGAGCCTGAGTGTCGAGGATACGGTCGAACAAGCTGGAGGAAACATTGTTCGGACAAAAGTCGGTGATGTATACGTTGCCACAGAAGCCAAACGCTCTGAGGTTATCTTCGGCGGTGAACCGAGTGGTGCATGGATTTGGCCTGAAGAAACTTTCTGCCCAGATGGCCCACTAGCAGCGATCCGGCTTGCAGACCTTGTTGCTAATCGCGGTCCTCTCTCGGATATTGTCGCTGAAATTCCATCATATCCCCTTCGGCGTGAAAGTCATTCTGTCGATGACAAACACGTAATCATGGATAAGATTGCAGATCACGCACAGCGATATGACTCGGTCACTCGTGTTGACGGAGTTCGAATTGAAACAGACGATGGATGGATGCTCCTTCGCGCAAGTGGGACAGAATCTTTAGTCCGCTTGACTGCAGAATCACGAAGCTCTGAGAAGGCCGATCAGTTACTTGCCGAGGCCCGGGATATCCTCCAAACATATCGGTAGTTTGTCTCCAATTCAAATTACTGATCAAATCATTATTCTTTGTTGAGTATGTGTTCCATCACATGGACGCAGTAATTATCGCTGCTGGTGAAGGCACGCGAATGCGGCCGCTGACCCGCTCTCGTCCTAAACCATTGCTTCCGATCGGCGAACGAACCCTTATTGAGCGTCTACTAGATCAATGTCTTCCTGTTGTTGATCGTTTTGTGATCGTCGTTGGCTATCGTGCCGATGACATTAAAGAAGTACTTGGTGATGAATACCGATCAACGCCAATTGAATATGTCCATCAAGAATCTCCTCTTGGAACTGCTCACGCAATTGAGCAAGCGCGCCCAGTTGTCGACACTCGATTCCTTGTACTCAATGGAGATGTGATGGTTGACCAGCAACTAATCGATTCGTTAGCCGCAGCAGACGGCCATACCATGGCGGCAACGACCGTCGAAGATCCGACATCTTACGGCGTCGTTGAGATTACTGATGGCACTGTGACTGATCTCCAGGAAAAACCATCCGATCCTCCATCTAACCTCATTAATGTTGGTTTGTATGCGTTTACTCCCGATATTTTTGATGCAATTGCAGAAATTGACCGCAGCCCTCGCGGTGAATATGAGATTACTGATGCAATTGAACACTTAATTGCTGACGGAACGACTATTCATCTCGCTGAATATGACGGGCTTTGGCTTGATGTTGGTCGTCCGTGGGAACTACTTGAAGCAGTCGAAACAGAACTTTCAACTCTCAGTCGCGACCTGACAGGGACAGTCGAGTCCGACGTCCATATCCATGGCCCGGTTGTCATTGAAGAAGGTGCGCGCGTTCGATCTGGGACTTACATTGAGGGGCCTGTTGTTATCCGATCTGGTGCTGATGTCGGCCCCAACTCATATCTTCGTGGTGCGACCGTAATCGACGAAAATGCAAGTGTTGGCAATGCTGTTGAGATTAAAAACAGTATCTTGATGAACGGAACCAATGTAAACCACCTTTCGTATGTTGGTGACTCAATTCTAGCAGAGAATGTTAACTTTGGTGCTGGAACCACTGTCGCTAACTTACGACATGATGACGGTAATATTCAGGTAAATATCAAAGGCGAATCCATTGATACCGGCCGCCGAAAACTTGGTGTTATTGTTGGTGCTAACACGAAAACCGGGATCAATACTAGCCTGAATGCCGGCGTCAAGTTATCTGAACAATCAACTACCAACCCGGGAGAGACTGTCTTGTCTGATCGATAATAATTGCCACCGTTATATGATGAAAAGAGTAGGTTAACTGTTCTGCCAATTATTCGTCGTTTTCTTCATCGTCGGCTTCGGCTAACTCTTCTTCACCAGATTCGTCCTCCTCAAAGTCATAATCCGTCTCAAAGTCAGTATCGAAGTCGGCCTCAACATCTGTGTTTCGGGTGTCCCACCACAGATAGCTAATTAGGCCGACCATAGCCACAACAGCGAGGACGGCTAGTAGACCAATTAACATTAGCGCTTGCTTGATCCGTTGCAATGACATACATTCTATTATTTGCCCAGCCAACATATAAATCATTGCGACATAACTTGTTGACCTCCCCGAACGCTTACCTTGATTCGCCCCTTGCTGTATTGCATGGATGTTATTAATCCTGCAACTGAGAAGCAGGTAACTTCTTATGAGCAACATACATCCGAAGAAGTTGAGGAAAAACTTCAGCAAGCGAGTTCTTCGTTTACGGAGTGGCGCTCCCGGTCAATCCGAGAGCGCGAGCAGTTGCTTTCTAATGTTGCGGATGTACTACGCGATAACAAATCGACATATGCAGAGCAGATGACGACAGAAACGGGGAAACCTATTACACAAGCCCGCGCTGAAGTCGAGAAATGCGCTTGGGTCTGTGAACATTATGCCGAACATGCGAGCTCTTATCTTGATTCGACAACTCACCCAAGTCCCCCCGGAACAACTGCCCGGACTGAGCATGCTCCACTTGGTCCTGTTCTTGCGGTGATGCCGTGGAACTTTCCGTTTTGGCAGGTCTTCCGTTTTGCAGCACCGTATCTCACCGCTGGTAACGTTGGCCTGCTTAAACATGCATCCAATGTCCCAGGCAGTGCACTTGCAATCGAAGAGATATTTGAGAAAGCTGGATACCCAGAAGGGGTATTTCAAACCCTGTTAATCTCCTCTGATCAAGTTGATTCTGTAATTAGCGATGACCGAGTCAAAGCAGCAACGCTTACTGGAAGTGGTCCAGCTGGACGAGCTGTTGCTTCCACTGCCGGTGAGCACCTCAAAAAAACTGTACTAGAACTCGGTGGAAGTGATCCATATATTGTCCTTGATGATGCTGATCTCGATACAGCAGCATCAACCGGTGTCTGGGCTCGAAATCAAAACGGTGGACAATCCTGCATTGCTGCCAAACGGTTCATTGTCGTAGATGATGTCTATGATACCTTCCTTGATCGATTCCTTGATGAAATTGACTCGCTGACAATTGGAGACCCAATGGAAGAAGAAACAGATATTGGTCCACAGGCACGTCCTGATTTACTCGAGGATCTCCACGAGCAGGTACAGAAAAGTGTTGAAATGGGAGCAAATGTCGTTGCTGGAGGTGAGCCTCTAAATCGCGAGGGAGCTTACTATCCTCCAACTGTCCTAACCGAGATTCCAGACGGCTGTCCTGTTGACTCCGAGGAGACATTTGGCCCTGTTGCAGCTGTTTATCGCGTTTCAGATCCGTCCGAAGCGATTGCACTTGCAAATGATACCGAGTTTGGCCTTGGCGCGAGCATCTGGACAAATGATCTCGAGCGAGGGCAAAATGTTGCAGAGCAGATTGACGCTGGATGCGTATATATTAATGAACTCGTCAAATCTGATCCTCGCGTTCCGTTTGGCGGTGTAGGCATCTCTGGCTACGGTCGTGAACTCTCTGAAGCCGGAATTAAAGAATTCGTCAATCGGAAGACTGTCTGGGTCCAACCATCCACCCAAGAGGATGATGAGGTGACAATTGAATGAAGGCATCTGACCTTCTCGTACGAAGCCTTGAGGCAGAGGGTGTTGAGCATGTATTTGGCGTCCCTGGTGAGGAACTTGAAGATCTGATGTTCTCGTTACGTGATTCGGATATCACGTTCATTCCTACTCGCCACGAACAAGGAGCGGCGTTTATGGCTAACGTGCATGGCCGCCTTACTGGTAACGCTGGTGTATGCCTAGGAACACTGGGCCCCGGTGCAACAAATCTGATTACTGGTATTGCAGATGCCCAACTAGACAAGTCTCCTGTCGTTGCAATTACAGGTCAGGGAAGCCGTGAGCGACTCCATAAAGAGAGTCATCAAGCCCTTGATATCGTTAATATCTTCGACCCGGTTGTCAAGTGGAACACGCAAATTACCGAAGCTGAAGTGGTTCCCGAATCAGTACGAAAAGCATTCAAGCTTTCAGAGCTGGAAAAACCTGGTGCAACGCATCTTGAATTCCCAGAGGACGTTGCTACAGAATCATATGATTCCCGTCCTCTTCCAACACGACCCCGTGTCCGCCGTCCAGATCCAGATATGAAATCTGTCCGACGTGCTGTTGAGTTGCTTAAGCGAAGTGACTCTCCGATGATCCTTGCCGGTAATGGCGCAGTTAGAACCCGAGCAGCCGAGCGACTTCGAGCATTGGTTCAGCAAACCGGAATGCCCGTTGTCGCCACATACATGGGTAAGGGTGCTGTTTCGGACAGAATTAACTGCTCACTTATGACGCTTGATTCGGGAGCAAATGATGAGGCTTCTGATGCAATGTCTAAAGCCGACTGTGTTGTTTCAATTGGATATGATATTGCCGAACATGATCCAAAATCGTGGAATCCAGACCTTGATAAGCGGATCATCCACATCGACAGTGAACCTGCTGAGGTCTACCGTCATTACAACCCAGATGTCGAACTAGTCGCTGATATCTCAGCTACACTTCGATCGCTTATGGCGGAGATCGATGGACCACTTGGTCCAACTTGGTGTAAAGACTACCGCGAGCCGATTATGGTAGATGCCTATGGGCTCCCTGATTCTGATGAACCATTTTCCGTAAAAAAGACACTACCATATCTTCGCGAAGCAATGGGAGATCACGATATCCTTATTTCCGATGTTGGCAGTCATAAAATGGATATTGCACAGTACTTCCCGACATACGAGCCTGGGACATGTATCATTTCGAACGGTCTAGCAAGCATGGGAATTGCCGTTCCTGGTGGTGTTGCTGCCGATATGGCCGTTGATGCTAATGTCGTTGCAGCTACCGGCGATGGCGGCTTCATGATGAATGCTGCTGAAATTGAAACAGCCAAGCGGCTTGGTCTTGGATTTACTATCCTCCTGTTTAATGACAATGACTATGGGTTGATCTCGAAGAAACAAATCGAGTCGACAAGCGAAAGCTTTGGCACCCGACTGACGAACCCTGATTTCAAAACCCTTGCAGAAAGCTTTGGTATCAATGGATATCGTCCTGAATCGTGGGATGAGCTTGAAGACCTCCTCAAATCTGTTGTGCCTTCTGACGAAATGGATCTAGTAGAGGTCCCGCTCCCAACATAGTCTCTTTCTAGTATTCTGTCAGTGTCATGCCTAACTAACTCTGAGATTGCCTGTCCAACGAGACAAATCGGAATGCTATTTTAATAGACTATCATCATTGCCTCTATGACAGAGACAGTTGCTGTCATTCCGGGCGATGGTATTGGCCAGGAGGTAGTTCCAGCAACAACCGACGTTCTCGATCATCTTGTCGATTTTGAATTTGTCGAGGCTGAGGCTGGCGATCACGTCAAAGAAGAACGCGGTGTTGCACTCCCTGAAGACACGAAACAAATCGTTACCGACGCTGATGCGACCTTATTTGGTGCTGCTGGTGAAACAGCGGCCGACGTTATTTTGCCACTTCGATCACTTGTTGGATCATTTGCAAACGTTCGACCTGCTCGTGCGTATCCAGGCACAGACGCACTTCAGCCTGAGACGGATCTTGTGTTTATCCGGGAAAATACTGAAGGCGTCTACTCCGGCATTGAGTCTGAGATCACGGACGGAGTTACAACACTTACTCGTGTTATCACTGAAGACGCTTCGCGTAAAATTGCTGAGTTTGGATTTGAGTACGCAGCCGACCGGGGATATAACTCTATTTCAATTGCACACAAAGCAAACGTAATGCGAACGACAGACGGACAATTTCTTGAAGCAGCTGAGACAGTCGCAGATGAGAAAGGTGCAGCCTACGATACTGTGTTGATGGACGCATTAGCAATGCATCTTATTATGCGTCCTGAAGAGTTTGGTGTCGTTATTTGTCCAAACCTTGCTGGTGACGTTCTCTCTGACTTGGCTGCCGGCCTTGTTGGCGGACTAGGACTACTTCCAAGTGCCAACCTTGGAGATGACAATGCTCTTTTCGAACCGGTCCATGGTTCTGCCCCTGATATTGCTGGGGAAAATATTGCAAACCCGGCGGCAACGATGTTCTCTGCCGCAATGATGCTAGACCACCTGGACTATCCTGAAAAAGCAGATCAACTTCGCACGGCGGTTGAATCCACTCTTGCATCTGGCCCTGTCACGCCTGACCTTGGTGGCGACGCGACAACCTCAGAATTCACCAGTGCCGTAATCGAAGAGCTGTAGTCTCTCATTCTTCTGCAGCCACACTACAGGCTTGTTCCCACTTTTCTTGCTCTTTTAGATGATCCTCAAATGCACTTGCATATTCGTCTGCAAGCTGCTTTGCAGTCTGTAGTTGCTCTTCATCGATCTTTTCTTCTTCTTCTTCCCCGATACCGAGTGACCCCAGAATTCGTGAGACAATTCCGCCAGAGCCGGATTGTCCAGATGATTCGGGGGCAGCTGGTCCCATTGGCCCTTGCATATCCTCAAGTGCCGGCAACACATGTTCGATGTCATCTGTTCTTGCAACAAGCGTTGCTGACTCTGGGTCCTCTGGACTCTCGATCACAAACTCAACAGCTGTCATAATTGTTCCCCACTCTTGCGTCGTAAACGATGAGCTTTGTATCCGGTCAGAGAACTCTTGGTCAACTGCCATCCTGTCACCGATAAACTGATCAGTCCAATCTGCCATTGATAATGAGATAGTGTGTTGCACCTATCAGAATTGCGGCCGCCAGACGGCAGAAAAAGCAAATCCGCAATGCTCCTTCCGGGAGCCAGATCAGATAATCTGCTCTGAAGGCATGCCCGAAGACACTCTGCCTGCTATCTCTGTCGATTTGCGATGCTGATGTCAGTCTACAGTTACTGTCTCATCCCCGTCTATGACCTTGACGGTTGTTCCTGACGCTACCTTCTCAACAGCCTGCTCAAATCGCTCTGGGTTAATTTCAATTGGTGGAAATGTATCATAATGCATTGGAAGTGCATACTCTATATCTAACCAATCCGCGGCAATCGCGGCTTGCTTTGGGCCCATTGTAAAGTGATCGCCAATTGGTAATGCCGCGATATCCGGTTGTAAGTATTCCCCAATGACATCTCTCATCTCGCTCATTAGTCCGGTATCTCCTGCGTGATAGAATGTTGTTCCCTCTTCTGCCGGCATCGCTGTCGGATCTGTGTCACTGATGAGATAGCCGGCTGGCATTCCCGCTGATTGATTGTATCCAGTTTCAATACCGTTTGTGTGATCGGCACGATGCATTGTTACATATGCATCTCCACATTCGATTGTTCCTCCGATGTTCATCCCTATTGTATCCTCTATTTCGTATTCGTCTTCAACAAAGCCAACTAGCTCTGGTACTCCGACAACTGTCGATGTATCAAAAACACCTGTGTGTGCAATATGATCCGCGTGTCCATGCGTTAACAGGATATAATCTGGATCTTCCATCGATTCTGGCGACAGATCAGTATGTGGATTATCGAAAAATGGATCGATTAAAAACTCTGTTTCTCCAACTGTTACAGCCCAGGTTGAATGTCCATGCCAGGTGAGTTCCATATCTATGTATTTTCACGGAACTTTATTAACTGTCCTGTAACAAATCATATTTTACCTGTCATATAGACTATTTCCTAGTTTATGGGAATTTTTTGCCTGTACATCTTATTTTTGTCCTATGAGATCCGACAATAGTTGACGAACATTTCGACAACAGTTTTAGGCCGGACCTATTGATTTTCCGCAAATGGGTTCGTGTATCATTTGTGGCTCCTCAACTGATGGGGAAGTTTGTCCTATTCATGAAGAAGACGTTGCCTTCATATTTGAAGGAGACTCTCCGCATCAGTTGACGCCCAACCGATATTATCGTGGTACAGTAGATGGATTTGCTGATTTTGGTGTCTTCATCAACATTGGCGATAGCGTTACCGGGCTTTTGCACCGCAATGAACTTGACCAGCGTATCGAGAGTCTCGACTGGGAAGTCAGCGATACGGTGTATGTCCAGGTGAAAAACATCCGCGACAATGGTAACGTTGATCTTGGTTGGTCTGTTCGACAGGCAGTTAATGAATTCCGTGGGAGTCTCGTTGACACGCCAAACGGTGACCTTCGGCGTGACGATGACCGTTCTGAAGATGAGGAGACGACACAGCAAGACGAGGAGACAACACAGCAGGAATCTGAGCCGTCCGTCGAACCTGATTCTACGGACGTTGAGTCTCAGACTTCATCTGAAGAGGTCTCTCAAGATGGCCCAGCAAGTCCTATTGAACAAGAGTCTGATGACCAGCCCGAGCCAGACACATCGTCTGAACAGTCTGGCCGAGACTTTGAGATCGCGACGATCAGCTCACTTTCTGATCGCGTTAACGATGCTGTTCGTGTTGAAGGTGAAGTAACTGGTGTCCGACAAACTAGTGGACCAACACTCTTTGAGGTTCGTGATGAGACAGGAACTATCGAATGTGCTGCATTCGAAGGTGCCGGTGTTCGTGCATTCCCCGAGATTGACGTCGGTGACTATGTCCGACTTGATGGTGTTGTCGAATATCGACATGACGACATTCAAGTTGAGACAGAAACCATTCTCCAGCTTGCTGGTGAAGAGCGTGATGCCGTTGCTGGTCGAATAGAGTCAGCTATCAGCGAAGCTGTTCGCCCAGATCAGGTGACCTATCCAATTGAAGATGACCCTGCCTCCGTGCTTGAGCGAGATATTCACGAGGCTGCAACTGTCATCCGGAAAGCTATCAAGAATGCCCGTCCGGTTATCGTTCGTCATGCAGCGACGATTGATGGATATGCTGCTGGTGCTGCACTGGAACGGGCTGCGCTCCCATTGATTCGTGAGGAACACTCCCGAAGTGACGCTGAGTACCATTACTTCAAACGACGACCACTCGACAACTTCGTCTACGGTATGTCCTCTGTCACAGGCGACGTCTCAAATGCGCTTGAGACATGCGAACGTTACGGAGAGCGAAAACCACTGATGGTGCTCGTTGGTGTTGGTAGCACGAATGAGGCTAAAGATGCCTTCGAAATGCTTGATGTCTACAACATTAATCGCGTTGTTATTGACGACACCCGACCGGCTGATGATATCACTTCTGCGGCAGAGGCCGTTGTTAATCCACACCTTGTTGAAGCAACTAACGAGCAACTGACGACAACCGCTATGTCAACGGCAGTCGCTGCGACAATCAACGATGAGATTGCTGATGATCTGCAGCATCTTCCAGCAATTAGTTACTGGCATGATGGTGTTCTCGCATATGAGACAGCCGCCGAATCAGCAGGCTATGATCAGGATTACCGTCGGCAACTCAAAGATGCACTCGCACTTGAAGCGCACTATCAGTCATATAATGACAAACGCGAGCTAATACAGAATCTTCTCTTTGGCAAGGTTGATGATCTTGTTGCTCACATTGCTGAGCAGTCCCGTGAGCGGCTTGAGACCAGCCTTCAGCCTGCTCGTGAAAATCTATCCCGGAAAGAGTCTGGTGGTGTGACGTTCCTGAAACTCGATACCGATAGTTTCACTCATCGATTTGACTATCCACCAACAGAACTTCTGTTAGATGAACTTCACCGACAGGAACAAACCGAGATCGGCGGACCACTTGTTACGCTCGGATATGGAACTGATGAACTCCACGTTCGTTCGACCGAAACGATTGATCTGCAGGCAATCGTTGATCGCGCCTCAGAAGTTGTTCCGAGTGTCTCTGGTGTCGGTGGCAAAGATGGATATGTGCAGTTCCTCTCTGGTGTTCGTGAGGATGCACTTGATGCAATCGTTGGAGCAATTGCAAACGAAGTTGGATCACAATAACTGATCTCAACCGGCCTGTATTCGCTTAGAAAAATCAACAAATAGCTCGTTCTTTTTGTTGCTTCACTCACTTAGTGCGCTAGCGGGTTGTTAGATGCTGGCTTAATTTGAGCGAGATTGATAACAAAAATCCAACGCTCAGGAGTACAAATGCTGTTGTTGCTGCATAACTAATTGCAGCACCATCTTCCATTTGCTCGAAGAGCGGGACTACTGCTGCCGCCCCCGTGAATACTAGTACTGTTGACTTCCTCCACACGGCTGAAGCC